>Ga0116116_1000082_pt1 | contig 110170 bp, 82 predicted proteins | sample June2015DPH_10_1_FD_89722 | JGI IMG/M metagenome (GOLD analysis project Ga0116116, IMG submission 89722) | Peatland microbial communities from SPRUCE experiment site at the Marcell Experimental Forest, Minnesota, USA - June2015DPH_10_150 | ecosystem: Environmental > Terrestrial > Soil >... | reverse complement strand
TAAACGTGCATCTCAGTGTTGCTCTCCACCCGGACGATGCGGTATCCAGGAAGCGTTAGGTTAATCATCATCGGGGACACGGTGGCTCATTTGCCCGTGTCCCCAATCTTTGATGAAGAGCCTAAAAAATGCCCTCCGTAGCTGCCGAGCGAAGGAGGGCCTTACCCCTGGTTTGGCGGGGTACGTAATTTAGCGGAACTTCCGACGACGGGGGTGCCGGCCGCCCGCACCCGGCGGCTTTTTTGTTGGCCGGAGGCCGCCGGCCGTTATGAGTGACGGCGTTGAAAGCCGCCGATTTCTTCAAAACTTCGAATCCTTGGCTGGCGGAGCGGTTGGGTTTCGGTCGTACCGCGTATGCCAGCCGGCTGGTCTCGGCGCTGCGCCGGCAGAAGACCGGCAGGAGCGAACTCAACCAGCTGAGGGCCAAATGTGCGGCCTGGGCTTGCCCCGGTTTCTCGGACAGTGGTTCGGGGTGATTTCAGTTTAGTTGGGATTCAAAGCTGACGGGACTGAGGTAGCCAAGACTGGAGTGCAGTCTGGTCCGGTTGTAGAAGCTTTCAATGTAATCGAAGATCGCCGAGCGGGCCTCGGCGCCGGCGGCACGCGCCTCACCACCACCCCGACCTACGACCACCTGAACCGGCTTGGTTCGAACTCCTCCACTCCTGCGGCGCAGCGGGAGCTACGCCCTCCATGAATGTATATTATCCGATCCGGAGGGCCCGGCTCCCGCCTACGCACCGCTTCGGCGAGGCAAAGATTCAGCGTTGTCAGGCTGGCCGCGGTTCCGACAATCAAGGCGCGCGAAGCCCAACCCTTTGCCTCCCCATCCCATTCTGAGATTCGGTTTCCTGCCAAGGATTGCCCATCATGTGGCTGCAAGACTACACGCCGATCCATCATAGTTTACCGCTCTCGGCGCTCATTGCGGCGGTGCCGATTTTCACCCTGCTCTTTCTTCTGGGAGTGAAGCGCCAGCCCGCCTGGCGGTCATCGCTGGCGGGATTGGCGGCGGCGGTGATCGTTGCCCTGGTCGCATACGGCATGCCGGTGGGCCGCCTTTTCTCTGCCGTGATCTATGGTGCGGCGTTTGGCCTGTGGCCGATCGGGTGGGTGGTGTTCACGGCGGTTTTGCTCTACCGCGTCACCGTCGAGAGCGGTCGATTCGATCTGCTCAAGGATTCGATCGCTCGCCTGACCAACGACTCCCGGCTGCAAGTGCTGCTGATTGCCTTCGCCTTCGGCGCGTTCATCGAAGGAGCCGCGGGCTTTGGCACGCCGGTGGCCGTGGCCGCCACCATGCTGATCGGCCTGGGTTTTTCAGCGCGTTACGCGGCGGGAATCTGCCTGCTCGCCAACACCGCGCCGGTGGCCTTTGGCTCCATCGCCATCCCCATCACCACCCTCGCCATCACCACCGGTCTGCCGGTGGATCGCCTCAGCGCCGGGGTGGGCCGCATCTGCGCCCCGGTATCGCTGTTCATTCCGGCGTATCTCATGGTGGTGACATCGGGATGGCGGGGGCTGCGACCGGTTCTCCCGGCGGCTGCCCTTTGCGGGTTGGCCTTCGCCGGGATGCAATTTGCCGTCTCCAATTTCGTTAGCCCGCAACTGACCGATATTCTGTCTTCGCTGACCGCGATGGGCGCGCTGGTTTTGCTGTCCTCTTTTTGGCGACCGAGCGATGCTCCGCAGGTGACGCGCGGCGGCCCGCCACACGCCACTGGGCAGGTGGCGCGCGCCTGGGGTCCCTATGTTCTGCTGGTGATCTTTGTGCTCTTATGGGGCTACAAGCCGCTGCAAGCTCGACTCCAAGGCACGAACATCCTGCTCAACTGGCCGGGGCTGCATAACACCATTGAGCGCATGCCACCGGTGGTCGCGAAGCCCTCGAGCTACACGGCGGTCTACGCCTTCAGTTGGCTCTCTTCGTCGGGCACCGCGTGTCTGTTTGCCGCCATGCTGGGTTCGTTGGTTGCGGGCATGTCACCCTCGCGTTTCTTGCGGACCGTCGGGCATACCGCCAGGCAACTGGCCCTGGCCGAACTCACGCTGGCGGCGGTTTTGGCCATGGCTTTCGTCATGAACTATTCGGGCGCCACCGGGACGCTCGGCCTGATCTTTGCCGCCACCGGCGCGATGTTCCCGTTCTTTAGCGCGCTGCTGGGGTGGCTCGGGGTTTTTCTCACTGGCAGTGACACCTCGGCCAATGCCTTGTTCGGAAACCTCCAGGTGGTGACCGCCGGCCAGCTGGGAATGAATCCTGTCCTGATGGCCGCGGCCAACTCCGCCGGTGGAGTCATGGGGAAGATGATCAGCCTCACCAGCATCGCGGTCGCCGCCGCGGCAACCTCGATGAAGCGGGAGGAGGAATCGCTGCTGTTCCGCTTCACTTTCAAACACAGCGTCTTCCTGGCCTCGGTGATCGGATTAATCGTGATGTTCTATGCGTACGTGGCGCCCTGCTGGGCGCCGTGAGCGAGAGCTGCCCCCTTGCTCGAAAAAAGGGGCCGTTGAGTGTTGGCATCGACGCAACCCAAGGGATGACGCCCGGCAAAAGAATCCTCGTTGCCTTAAAGCGTGTCTTCAAACTGCCTAGACTGCGCAGGCAGGCGTAGCGCAGCGCTTCAGCCTGCGCTGGGCGGATGAGCGCGGGTTAAAACACCGCGCTACGTGCCTCTGCTGTTAGAGGTTCATTTAGGAGGCTGTTTGCGGTTTGAAGACATACCCTAAAGATTGCCTGTCAGCTGGGCGTTGACACGAGTGCCGGCTGGAGCTGGCGCCTGCTCCATTTATGCCAAGACTTCGGCGGCCGAACCCCGGCGGCTTTTTTGTTGGCCGGGGGCCGCAAGCCGGTATGAGTGACGGCGGTGAAAGCCGCCGATTTCTTTACGCTGCCCCCGTCGCTCGCCGCTTTCGCGGCGCATTTTCCGGCTGAGGCGCCGCCGTGGGAGTGGCTGCGGCGCATCGGCCCGGCCTTGGCGGCGTTTCCTTTCGATGCACCGCTGCCGCCGCTGCCGCCCGGCGTGCATGCCGAGGGTTCGCTGTGGATCCATCCGACGGTGAAGCTGCCGCATTGCGCCACGCTGATCGGACCGGCCTACCTCGGGGCCAACACCGAAATCCGGCCGGGCGCATGGGTGCGCGGCAACGTTATCGTCGGCGAGGGCTGCGTGCTCGGCAACGCCTGCGAGTACAAGAACTGCCTGCTCATGGACGGCGTGGAGACGCCGCACTACAACTACGTGGGCGACTCGATCCTCGGCAACCGGGCCCATCTCGGCGCCGGCGCCATCTGCTCCAACCTGCGACTCGACCGACGCGAAGTGCTGGTGCGCGAGGGCGATGCGGTGCAGCCGACGGGCCTGCGCAAATTCGGCGCGATCCTCGGCGACGGGGCGGAGGTCGGCTGCAACGCCGTGCTCAATCCGGGAACCCTGCTCGGCAAACGCGCGCTGGTCATGCCGGCCATCGCCTTCGGCGGTTATCTGCCGGCCGGCCACATCGGCCGGGTGCGCTACACCGCCGTCAGCGAGCCGCGGCGGGATTAAAATCTTGCCCGTCCCGCCGCTCTGACTCTTGCTCGGTTTTCTCCGCCGACCGCGCGGAGGCAGGAACAGACCACGAGCCAGCGCCAGACCATGAGGATACTTTCCGGCATCCAGCCCTCCGCCGCGCCGCACATCGGCAATTACTTCGGCATGATGAAGCCGGCCGTCGAGCTCCAGGCGCAGGGGGAGTGCTATTATTTCATCGCCGACTATCACTCGATGACGTCGCTGACCGACGCCGCCGAGCGCCGCCGCAACACGCTCGACGTCGCGCTGGATTTCCTCGCGTGCGGCCTTGACCCGAAGAAAAGCATTTTTTTCCGGCAGTCCGACCTGCCGGAGGTGACGGAGCTGACATGGATCATCGGCACGCTCACGCCGGTGGGGCTGCTGGAGCGCGCCCACGCCTACAAGGACAAACTGGCCAAGGGCGTCGCCCCCAACTTCGGCCTCTTCGCCTACCCGGTGCTCATGGCCGCCGACATACTCCTGTATGACTCGAACCTGGTGCCGGTCGGCCGGGACCAGAAGCAGCACGTCGAGATGACGCGCGACATCGCCATCAAGTTCAACCAGACCTATGGCGAGACGTTTGTCGTGCCGGAAGCGGCCATCCGCGAGGAGGTCGCCGCCGTGCCCGGCACCGACGGCCAGAAGATGAGCAAGAGCTACGGCAACGACATCGAGATTTTCGGCGGGGAAAAGGCGATGCGGAAGCAGATCATGTCGATCGTCATGGACAGCCGCACGCCGCAGGAGCCGAAGCCCGACGCCGACAAAAACATCGTGATCCAACTGCTCAAGCTCGTCGCGCCCAAGGAGGTCGCCGCCGACTGCGAGCACCGGTTACGGGCCGGCGGGCTCGGCTACGCCGATCTCAAGAAGACCTTCTTCGAGCACTACTGGAATTATTTTGCCGCGGCCCGCACCCGTCGCGCGGAGTTGCTGGCCAACCGCGACTACATCGAAGAGGTGCTGCGCGACGGCGCCCACCGCGCCCGCGCCGTGGCCCGCCAGGTGCTCGCCCGCGCCCGGAAGGTCAGCGGCCTTGGCGACTGAGCCGGCTCAAGGCGTCGGCCGGCTTATCCATCATTCGCCGGGGTCAGCCGGAACAGCGCGACGTCGTGTGAGGCGATCTCGCCGGTGAAATCGCTGCTGGTGGGGCTCAGGCTCTTTTTCTGCCACAGGTCGCGCACCTGATAGTTGCCCCTGAAATAATACGACAACTCCTTCCAGGAATAGGTGATGGTCGCCGGGACGGGGCCGGGGTTCAGAATGCAGACCGCCCACTCGCCATGGGAAAGTTGCTTCACCCAGACCTCATGATCGGGATGCGCCTCCCAGCGCTGCGCCTGCTTGCCCAGCGGATCCTGATCGATCGCGATGACGTCCTTGTCGGTCAGGAGGTCGCGAATCTCCTTCGACATGTTCCGGACGTCGTTGCCCGCCATCAGCGGCGCGGCCAGCATGCACCACAGGCTGAAGTGGGCCCGCGACTCGGCGAGCGTCAAACCGTTGTTGCCCACTTCGAGCATGTCGGGGTCGTTCCAGTGGCCCGGGCCGGCGAACTCGAACAGCTCCACTTGGGCGTCGAGGATGATTTTCCAGCCCATGGACCACTTCTTCCGGCAGTCATAGCAGTTGGCGATGTCGCCGGTGGTCCGCCAGAGGTGCCCGACGTCCTTGGCCCAGGTCCACGGTTTGTTTTGACCCCACTCACACAGGCTGAAGACCACCGGCCGCCCCGCCTTGTGGAGCGCATCGCGCATGATCTTGTAGGTCTCCTGGGCGTCCGCGGTGCCGTGGTTGCACCAGTCGTACTTCAAATAATCGACGCCCCACGAGGCGTAGCGCAGGGCGTCCTGAAACTCGTGGCCGCGTCCGCCCGGGTAACCGGCGCAGGTTTGTGCGCCCGCGCAATTGTAGATGCCGAATTTGAAACCCTTGCCATGGAGGAAATCGCCGAGCGCCTTCAGTCCGCTGGGAAACTTGACCGGATCGGCCACGAGGTTGCCGTCGGCATCCCGCTCCTTGGCCATCCAGGCGTCATCGAGGACGATGTAGACGTAGCCGGCGTCCCTCATGCCGTTGTCGATCATGGTCTCGGCGGTCTCCTTGACCAGACGTTCGTCGATGTTCGTCGCAAACGTATTCCAGGTGTTCCAGCCCATCGGCGGGGTCAGGGCCAATCCCTCGAATTTCTGGGCCAGGGCGGTGGTGGTGAGAAACAGCGTCGTGAGGAGCAAGGCTTTTTTCATGGGAGAGATCAGTTGCGGAATGGCCTTCAGCGAAGCTTCAGAGGAGAAGGGGTGGCGTTGGTGCGTCGGGGACAAACTGATTGCGCGAAGGTCCACCCATCCTCCCAGCCGCTTGCGGCGAGGCGAAAGGACGGCGGGCCCAGCTCCCACGGAATCGAATCTCCACCCGCATGACAATAGCGCCTTCTGCAAAAGAACGGTGAAAGTAGCTTCCCAACAGTCACCCATTTGGCGGCGGCGGATATTCTCCTGGGTCCGGAAGGAGGCGGCCCCAACTTCGCGGGACGCCGAACCATGAGTGGATCTTCAACGAAGACCGGAGTGTTGTCTTCCGTGCTCTGCCTGCTGGTTTTTGCCGGCTGTGCCTCCAGGCGCCAGACGCCGCCCTCCGCGCCGCCGGCACTGCCGTGGAGGAATTCACACCCCGCGAAAAGGTGCCGGTCGTGCTCCAGTTCACGCCCGCGGGAGCGCAGCGCGCATTGCGGTGATACTTGCGCCGCTCAAAACGGCTGTTTCTTTAACGGGATCAGGGCGACCGGCCCGAGCAGGCCGGAGTCGAAGAGCGGCCAGCCGGAGGCGTCGAGCGGCTGGTAGTTGCGGCTTACGACATTGATGTCGTAGAAATATTTCCAGTTCACCTTGCGCTGGTCGAGGTCGCGAATGCGGTTGGCGGCGAGGTTGGTGACCTCGACCTCCAGGGTGTTTTTGCCGGGCTGGAGCCATTGACCCACGGGAGCCATGAACGGGGCGCACCAGAAGGCATCGACCGCATGGCCGTTCAGCTTCACGCGGGCGCTCTCGCAGACCTTGCCCAGATCGAGCAGCCAGTTCTCGGCTTCGCCCGCCGGATGATCAAACGCGAGGGTGTAGCGCGCGGTGCCCGCGAAACGTCTGGCCTCGGGGTCATCCCGGGTCGTCCACGACGCGAGCTGGGCAGTTTCATAGGCGGCCGGCAGCACTGGGCCGCCATCCACGAACTGCACCTGCCATGTGCCCGCGACTGGCTGGGCCGCGCCCGCCTCTTCGAAATAGGGCCAGGTCGGACCTGTCACCCTATGATCGAACGTCCGCAGGATGCGGGATTTCCCTGGAAGGAGTCGCAGGTAAACCTGAAAGCCCTCCTGGGTCTCACGCAATGCCGCCACGCCAGTCCGGTTCGCGTACATGGGATCGAGGATCACCGCCGATTTGGCGGGGGTGGTGAAGGCCACCCAGCCGTTCACCGCGTGGTCGCCACGGTTGGCCAGGAAGTACCAGTAGCCGTCTTGGTCGCGACGGCGCATGAAGCGGAGGCCGAGATTCGCGCAAGGTTCAGCCGGGACGCCGGCCGTCCGCAGCAGGACTTCCACATCGGGGCCGATCAGAAACGCGCCCTGGCCCACCGTTGCCCGCTGGAGGCCGGAGTTTGCCTCCTGCACCGGCTGAAGGGAGCCGATGAGTTCGCAGAATTCCGCGCGGCGTTTTTCCAGATCGTTCCATCCCGGCACGTCGGCCGGCAGCTTCCCGAGCACGAGGATGGTCGCGCCGTCGCGCGCCAGCTGGACCAGCTTGCGCAGCGTCGGCGCGGGCATGAGGCGGCATTCCGGCACGAGCACCACGCGCCAGGTGTTGCCGCCGATTGCCACCCGGCCCTGCCCGTAGGTTGCCTCCGCCAGAAAGTGATCGGACACGTGGTCGTAGCCGTAGCCGCGATCCCACAGGGCCGTGGCCGCGGCATAAAACGGATGCCGCCCCAGCCATTGCTCCACGTTGTGCATGGTGAACGGCATCAGCAATTCCGCCGGAGTCTGCCAGATGTCGTGCAGCGGGAAGTAGAGCAACACGTCGTTGGCCGGCGCGCCGCTTTGCAGCACGGACTGGCAGCGGGTCGCATAGGCGGTGAACTCCGGCAGGTCGCGCCAGAGGCCGCCCTGCGGGCCGAAATTCACCGCGGCATAAAATTGCCAGCCGGGCCACGGCGCTTCCGCCGGCGAATAGGGAATGCCATGGAAGAAAATGTGGTTGACGCCGGTAAGGAACAGGTAGTCCGCCGCCTGCTTCACCTGCGACAGCGTCGCCTGGAAAGGCTCATTCAGCCAGGTGAACGATTCGGCGGAGGCCAGCCGGCGCCCGGCCATGTGCGCGGCGGAGGAGGAGAATTTGTTCATGGCGACGTTGCGCTCATCCACGCTGCCAAAGATCTCGGTTTCGGGAATGTCCGCGCCGGCATAGAGGTCGACCAGATTGCAGGGCGCGCCGTGGGCCTGGTCGCGGGAGAGGCTGCCGTGCGCATGCGCCCACTCGGTCCACCGCCCCATGTAGGCCTCGTGCAGTTCGGCGATGGTCGCGCGGTAGTCGTACTTGACGCGTGCCACCGTGTCCTCCGGGCCGTCGCCATAGAGCGCGGGCAGTTGCGTGCGCAGATCGTAACCGCGGCGCGTGGCGAATTCCCGGAGGAAATCATTCGTCCACGTGGCCCCGTAGTATTCGAAGGAATCGTGGAAATGGGAGCGCGGCATCTCGCCCTGGTAACCGGCGAAAGCCCGGTCGAACACGGCCAGGTAGTCGCTCATCGCGTTGACCGAGTAGGGATCGAGCACGTCGCCCTCGCCACCGGGCGCAGCCCGCTTCACCTTCTGGATTGGGCCGGACTGGGTCACGCTATAAAGCCGCCACTGGCCCGCCGGAGCAGTCCAGTCGAGGTGGCCATCGCGAACCCGGCCCGTGAGATCGGCTTGCTCGCCCTTTTCCGAGACGGCGATGAGGCACTGCAGGTACCCGTCGGGCAGCTTGTCTCCCAGCATGCCGCCTCCAGCGAGGTCGTAACGTTTCAGAATGACACTGGAGGAGGCGTTCTTCGGCGAAACAAACGGTCCGCCGAACGGCCAGCCGGTGCCGGTGGTCAGGTCCACGCCGAGGCCGAGGCGCCGGGCCTCGGTGGTGGTGTGGGCCAGCATGTCCATCCATCGGGGGGAGAGGAAATCGAGGAACTGCTGCTCGTAGCCCTTGGCGCCGTAGATGGGACAAATCTCGACGCCACCGAGGCCGGCCTGCTGGAAGAGCGTGAGCTGGCGCGTCAGATTCTCCTTGTCCACCGCGCTGCCCAGCCACCACCAGCGCGTCCAGGGACGGGCTTCCCGCGTAACGGCCGGCCAGCCCAGCGGATCGGGGACACCAGCATTTCCACCAGTTCCGGTGGCGGCAAACAGACTCAACGGAACCAGGATTGAGGCGAGTGCAGGGAGGGTTTTGCGGAGGAGGTTGGACATCGGATTTGGCCGGTCATCGGCCGGCGGGGGTCACGGCAAACGCGTTGTTTCAGTTAAAAATGGTGTGCTGTCTTCTCTGGTTTCTCCGGCCCGTTGTCTAACCTGGGGTGCGGGGCGCCTGGCCAGCGAAAGCAAACCGCGGCATCATCCGCCCGGCGCGCAGGAGGTCCAGCGCGCGCGCCTCGGCGGCGCGCATGCGTTTTTTGTTGGCAGGCCGGAGGTCATCGTAGCCGGCGAGGTGCAGCCAGCCGTGCACGATGTACAACGTCAGCTCACCGGAAAAATCGCGCCCGTGTTGCGCCGCGAAGGCGCGGGCGGCATCGACGGAGACGCAGATTTCGCCGGCCAGCCCCGACTCGGTCGGCGCCAGCCCGAAGGCCGGGGTGCCGGTAAAGGTGATGACGTCGGTCTTCGACGCATCGTCGAGGAACGTGGCATGCAGGCGCGCCAGCGCGGAATCAGTCAGCAAGGCGAGGGAGAGCTCGCCCGGTGGGACACCGGGCGAGCTCGAAGAAAGATGGAAGAAGGAAGAAGAAAAAGCATTGAGGCGCGAGGGATCGAGGATCTCGGCCGCGTGCGCGTCGAGGAGATGGATGGCGGCGGCAACCGCACGGCGGTCGAAGCGGAGCCGCGGATGGCCGTTGTGGATACGGACCGGCCTTCTTGATCGGGGATCGGGGATACCGGATACCGGAGAGGGGGATGCCGGTGGGCGTATCTTGCGCGACTCTCCCGTATCCGGTCTCCGGTCTCCGGTATGTCTACCCCGCGTCCTGCTCCGATTTGCTGGGGACATTCCGGGCCTCGGGTTTCTCCATGGCGGGCGAATAGGCGACGCGCGCGTGGAGCATATTAAGCAGGGTGAAGGTGAAGCTGCTCTTGATCTGGCCGAGCTCGGCGAGGGTGAGCGGCGCCTCGTCGAGCTGGCCGTCCTCGAGGCGTCGCTCGAAAATCTGGTCGATGAGCTCGCCAAGGTGCTGGTGCGTCACGCGCCGGAGCGAGCGCGTGGCGGCCTCGACGCCGTCGGCCAGCATGATGATGGCGCTCTCTTTGAACTGCGGCTTCGGGCCGTCGTAGCGGTAGGTGGTTTCGCAGACGCGTGCCTCCAGGCCGGGCGCGAACGGGTCGCGCGAAGCGGTGGGGAGGGAGGGAGTGCCGCCGACGGGTGGTGGAAGCGGCGGGCGGCTATCGCTGCTTCGGGCGCGCTGGTAGAAGGACTGGATGAGCGTGGTGCCGTGGTGCTGCTGGATCACGTCGATGACGGCCTTGGGCAGTCGGTGCTTGAGCGCAAGGTCGACGCCATCCTTGACATGGCTTTTGATGATGAGCGCGGAGAACGACGGACTGCGGTCGTCGTGCGGGTTCACGCCCTCGCGCTGGTTCTCGGCGAAATATTCGGGCTTGGTGATCTTGCCGATGTCGTGGAAGAGCGAGCAGACGCGGCCGAGGAGTGGGTTGGCGCCAATGGCGTTGGCGGCGTTCTCGGCGAGGTTGGCGACGATGAGACTGTGGTGGTAGGTGCCGGGCGTTTCCATTTGCATGCGGTGCAGCAACGGATGGTTGTAGTCCGTCAGCTCCAGCAGCGTGATGTCGGTGGTCCGCTTGAAAAGGCCCTCGAGCACCGGCAGCAGGCCGGCGACGGCCACGCCCGTGAGCAGGCCCGTGACAAGGCCGGCGGCCATCTGCCGGAGCACGGTGAGGAAGGGCAGCTGGTCGGTGATGCCGATAAGCAGCGCAAAGCAGGCGACGGTGAGCCCGCCGAGGCCGGCCGCGCGCACGACCCGGCTGCGTTGGCGGATGGCGCGGCACGAGAAGATGCCGACCATCGACGCGAGGAAGGTGATGACGAGCAGGTCGAGCCGGTTGCCGTAGATGACGCCGGTGAAGATCGAGATGAGCAGCGCCATGAAGATCGCCGAACCGGCGTCGATGAGAATGGCGACGATGAGCGGCGCGAGGGCGGTGGGCGCCACATACGGCAGGAGCGACGCCGCGGCGATGTTCTGCATGAAGAACGGCAGCTGGCCGATCCAGTAGGTGGTGCGCACCAGCGCAAGGTTCAGGATGACCACGAGGGCGAGCAGGGCCAGACGGCCGTTGCTCCGCATGGTCTCGGGGTCCTCCAGGCGGATGTAGAGCACCGACGCCATCACCATGGCGAGCACGAGGAGGATGCGGCCGTAGAGCTGCAAACCCTCGTTGAGGGCCACATCGCCATTGTGCAGGAGAAAATCGCGGTGCGCGACGAGCATCTCATACTGCTCGGGCGTGACGCGCATGCCGGGCTCGATGATCGTCTGGCCGCGCTCGACCGAGACGGTCACCGGCTTGAGGTCGGCGAGCACCTGCTGCTGGAGGCGCTCGGTGGCCTCGCGGTCGTAGATGAGGTTGGGCGTGACGCCGTTGCTGAAGAGGCGGAAGAGCGCGAGCGTGCCCTCGCGACTCACGCCTCCGCCGGCGAGGTTGATGCGCAGGAAGGTGAGCGCCTCCTCCAGCGACCGCACGGGCACCTGGGCGATCTCGCCCGAGGGGCGGCGCACCCGGAAGAGTGAAACGCTGTCGGTGGTGCCGGCGACAAATGTGCGGCTGTTGTCATAAACGCCCTCGCGGTAAATCTCGCGCAGGGTGGCCAGGCCGTTTTCGACGAGGGCAGAGCGCGCCTTGGCGTCGCCGAGCGAGAGCAGCGTGGCGGCGGCGTCGACGGAGAGGCGGTAGGAACCCTTGGCGTTGAACGCCTCGACGATGGTGTTGAGTTCCGCCCTGCGCCGGGCCGAGGGCGAGAACGCGCCCTGCATGCCGGAGGCGGCCACGGTGTCGGCCGGATAATCGCGCTCGAGCTTTTCCAGGGCGGCGAGCAGCTCGCGGAGGCTGGCCTCGAACTGCTGCAGCGGCCCGAACGCGAACTGGTAGACGGGCGGCACGCGGTTGCGGAGCTGCGCCTGGCTGAGCTCGGTCTTGAGCCTGCTCTCGTAGGTGAAGGGCGCGCCCGCGACGATGCGCACCATGGCGAGCTGGTTCTGCAGCACGGGCAGCGTGGCCGACGACACCCCGACGAAACTGATGAGCACGATGGCCGCGACCGTGACCACGAAGATCAGGAACGCCACCGGCTGGCTCTGCTGCAGATAGTCCGCGGCGGCGGACGGGTGCGCGGTCTTGCGCCGGCGCCGGAGTGCAGCCGGGGCGCCGCCGCGGAGGAGCCTGAACTGGGGGAAAAGCGGCATGTTGCGAGTGGGCGGCCCGCGCCTAGGCTTTCTCCTCCTCCTCGTGGATCGAGGTGATGGGATGCCGGTAGCGCTCGTAAGCCTCGATGATCTTCTGGACGAGCGGGGGGCGCACGACGTCGGCGCCGGTGAAATAGTGAAAGTCGATGCCGGTGATGCCGCTCAGGATGTGCTTCACCTGGAGAAGACCCGACTGCTGCGGACGGGGCAGATCGATCTGCGTGATGTCGCCGGTGACAACCATGCGCGCATCCTCGCCGAGGCGCGTCAGGAACATCATCATTTGCTCGGGCGTGGTGTTCTGCGCCTCGTCAAGGATGATGAACGCGTTGGAGAGCGTGCGGCCGCGCATGTAGGCGAGCGGCGCGATTTCGATGACGCCCTTCTCGACCAGCCGCGCGACGTCCTCGGTGTCGAGCATGTCGTTCATGGCGTCGTAGAGCGGACGGAGGTAGGGAAGAATTTTCTCGCGCAGGTCGCCGGGGAGGAATCCGAGCGCCTCGCCGGCCTCGACCGCGGGCCGGGTCAGGATGATGCGCTGCACCTGGTTTTTGAGGAGGGCGGAGATGGCGGCGGCGACGGCCAGGTAGGTTTTGCCCGTTCCGGCCGGCCCGATGCCGAAGACGATGGGATTCTTCTGGATCGACTGGAGATAGAGCTTCTGGCCGATGGTTTTCGGCACGATGCGCCGGCGGTTGGTGGTGATGACCAGCGGCTCCGAGAAGAGCGTGCGCAACTGCGCGCCGTTGCCCCGGGCGAAGCTGTCAAGCAGCTGGGTGAAATCCGAGTTGCGCAGGGTGAGGCCCTGCTGGCGCCCGTCATTGAGGAAGGTGAAAAAGTCCTCGACGCGCGCGATGTCGGCATCGGCGCCGTCGATTTTCAACCAGTCTTCCCGGGTGGCGAGTTTCACGTTAAAGGTCTTTTCGACCGCCAGCAGGTTCTCCTCGCGGCCGCAGTAGAGCTGATGCAGGTGGCGGGGGTTCTGGTAATAAAGCGTTTTCGAGGACACGAGGGAATTTCGGATGGCCGATGGCGGAAACCGGAGGGGAACCCGCCTGAATCAGCGGGCTTTCCGTTTTCGGCGCTTCGCTTTCCGGTCGCCGGCCGCCGGTTTACGGTTCTTCCCCGCCAGCACGCCGGGCAGGGCGGCGCAGAGCCGGTCATAGGTGGATTCGAGGGCCTGCGGCAGGATGCGGGTCTGGCCGACCACGGGCATGAAATTATTATCGCCGTTCCAGCGCGGCACGATGTGGGCGTGCAGGTGCGCGATGCTGCCACCGGCGCTGGAGCCAAAATTGAAGCCGATGTTGAAACCGTCGGGTTTGACCGCGGCGCGCAACACTTCCTTGCCAAGCGTGATGATTTCCATGAGGTCCGCGCGCTCGGCCCGCGTCAGTTCCGAAAGGTCGGCGACGGCGCGGAACGGGACGGCGAGCAGGTGGCCGGGGTTGTACGGAAACTTGTTGAGAACCAGGTAGGACCGCCGGCTGCGATGGAGGATGAAGGCGGCGCGGTCGTCGCCGAGCGCCGGCAGTTCGGTGAAAAGCCGGGCGCCGCCGAATGACTTTGGTGCCTCGATATAACTCATCCGCCAGTAGGCGTGAAGCTGGTGCATTTTGAGCAGCGGGGCAGCGTAGGGCGGGAGCCGACGATGTCAAAACGCGATTGGACGGGGATATACGGGGCTGTCGGAACCGATCGGCCCGCGGTCTTGCCGACCTGCGCAAGTCCCCGCCCGGTCTGGGACTTGACATCATTTGCCTCCGGCAACACCCTTGACCCACTTCCAGTTCACTTTGTAAGAAGTGGGCCTTTGGCCCGCTTTTTTTTTCCATTAATCAATCCATATGAGTAGCGAAATCCTTTCCGTCCTCGAATACATGGAGAAGGAGAAGGGGATCGGTCGCGCCGACATGATCGCCGCGATCGTCAACGCCATCAAGGCGGCGGCCCAGAAGGGGGTGAATTCGGGCCAGGAGCTGAAGATCGAAATCAACCCGAAGAACGGCCAGCTGCATGCGTGGACGTTGCTCAAGGTCGTCGATTCCATCAGCAATCCGAAGACCGAGATCCATGTTGAAAAGGCGCAGTTCCTCAAGCCCGGCGCCCAGCTCGGCGAAGTCATCGAAAGGGAGATCGATCCCTCCTACCTCGGCCGCATCGCCGCCCAGACCGCCCGGCAGGCGATCATGCAGAAGCTCCGGCAGTTCGAAAAGGAGCGCATCTACGATGATTTCAAGGATCGCGTCGGCGACATCGTCACCGGCATCGTGCGGCGCCGCGAGCGCAGCGATCTATTCATCGATCTGGGCAAGGCTGAGGCCATGATGCCGGGCAAGGAACAGGTGCCCGGCGAGGACTACGCGCCCGGCGAGCGCATCCGCTGCCTGCTGCTGGAGATTGAGAACACGAGCCGCGGCCCCGAACTCATCCTCAGTCGCGCCAGCCCGAAGTTTGTCCGCCGTTTGTTTGAGCTCGAAGTCACCGAGATCGCCGACGGCACGGTGAAGATCGAGGCGTTCGCCCGCGAGCCTGGCTACCGCACGAAGATTGCCGTCTCCACGGCCGATCCGAAGGTCGATCCGGTGGGCGCATGCGTCGGCGCCCGCGGCGCCCGCGTGAAATCCATCGTGCGCGAACTGGGCGGCGAAAAGATCGACATCATCCGCCACTTCGCCGATCCGCGCGAGATGGTCGCCGAGGCGCTCAAGCCTGCCATCCTGCGCGACATCATCCTCGATGAGAAGAACCGCCGGGTCGGCATCGTGGTGTCCGAGGAGGATCTGGCCGTGGCCATCGGCAAGAAGGGCCAGAACGCCCGCCTCACCTCGCGCCTCATCGGCTGGAAGCTCGACATCATGAAAGTGCAGACGGTCGCCACCACGCTGGAGGAGAAGAAAGGCATGGCGGCGTCGGGTCTGACGAAGATCCCCGGCATCGACGATGCCACGGCCCAGCGCCTGGTCGCGGCCGGTTTCGCCTCGGTCGAGCTGTTCGACGGGGTTGAGAGCGACGATCTCGTGGGGGCGGGCTTCACGACCGAGGAAGCCGACGGCATCCTCAAGAAAGTCGCCACGTTCACTGGCGCCCAGAAATAACCCTCCCATTTCCGTCCGTCCCTCCCCGTCTTCGCACCTGATGAGCATCCGCCTCCACGAACTCGCCAAAAGAATCGGCATGGACAACAAGGAGCTGCTCGCCTTGTTGAAGGGGCGCGCCTATCCCGTCAAAACGGTCTCGAGTACCATCGACAAGATCACGGCGGAGGCATTGGAACAGGAACTCGGGCACAAGCCGATCGCCCCGAGTGACACCACCGCGACCTCCGCCCCCGAAGGTGCGGTCGCGGGGCAGGGTGGGAAAGCCGCCGCAGCGGCCATAGTCGAGCCGGCGGAGAAGCCGCAGAGTTTCACCACGCGGCTGCCGCAGGGAGTTTTTGTAAGGTCCGCGCAGGACATTGCCCGCGAGAAGGAGGAACAGGCCAGGGCCAGCCGCCCGCAGGTTGTGTTCCCGGCCCCACGTCCGGCGGCGCCGCCGCCGGTTATGCGCATCGCACCGCCGGGGCCAAGCCGTCCTCCGGTTGTGGCTCCGCCGGTGAGCCGGCCGGCCCATGTGATACCGCCCCCGCCGCCGGTCCGGCCGGCAGTGCCCCCGGCGCCACCTGTGCCTCCGCCCGTGGTTCACGCGGTGCCTGTCACCATCCCGGCGCCGGCTGCCCCGGTGTCCACCCCGCCGCTGCCGCCTCCCGCCCACCTGCATTCTGCTCCGCCACTGGTTTCCCGGCCGTTGGCAGCTCCGCCGGTGCCCGTCCACGCCTCGACGCCATCCGTCACGGTGATCGCGTCGGGCGACATCAAAATCATCCATTTCAAGCCGCCGGTCATTGTGCGCGACTTCGCGACGGCGTTGGGCCTGAAACCGTTCAAACTCACCGGCGAATTGATGGAGATGGGCATCTTCGCCGGGATGAACCAGAGCATCGAGGAGGCGGTGGCGATGAAGATCGCCGAGCGGCACGGCTGCCTGCTCGAGATCAAGCACCGCGGCGAGATGGTGGCGCCGGTTGCCCCCAAGGAGAAGGTGGAGAAGCCCGTGGAGGACGAGTCCAAGTTCCTCCAGCCGCGCCCGCCGGTGGTGTGCATCCTCGGTCACGTGGACCACGGCAAGACCACGCTGCTCGACGCCATCCGCAAGGCCCACGTCGCTGCCGGCGAGGCGGGCGGCATCACCCAGCACATCGGTGCCTATCAGGTCGAGTTCAAGAACCGCAAGATCACCTTCCTCGACACGCCCGGCCACGCCGCTTTCAACAAGATGCGCGCCCGCGGCGCCAGCGTCACCGACATCGCCGTGCTCGTGGTGGCGGCTGACGACGGTTTCATGCCGCAGACCGACGAGGCGCTGAAGCACGTGCAGAACGCCAAGGTCACGCTCATCGTCGCGGTCAACAAGATGGACGTCAAAGGCGCCAACCTCGACCGCGTGAAAGGCCAGATGCAGGAGCACGGCATCACGCCCGAGGACTGGGGCGGCGAGACCATCACCGTGCCCGTGGCCGCCATCAAGGACCAGGGCATCACCGACTTGCTCGATTACCTCCTCCTGCAGGCCGATGTGCTCGAGTTGAAAGCCAATCCCAAGGCCGAGGCGGCGGGCGTCATCATCGAGTCGCAGATCGACGTCGGCCGCGGACCGTCCGCCACTGTCATTGTGCAGCGCGGCACGCTCCGCACGGGCGACGCCATCGTGTGCGGTCCGCATTTCGCCCGGGTGCGCGCCATGTTCGACAACCGGGGCGAGGCTGTGAAGGAGGCGCCGCCCTCCACGCCGGTCAAGATCATCGGCTGGTCCGGCGCCCCCGACAGCGGCGCGACCTTCAAGGCGGTGAAGAACGCCCGCGAGGCCGAGCGGCTGGCCGAGGAGGAGCAGGACCGCCTCAATAAGGAGACCGTCACGTTCGACTCGCAGCCGAAGGAGGTTTCGGTCGAGAAGCTTTTCGCCGAGATCGCCGCGTCCCAGCAGAAGACGCTGCGCGTCGTGCTGAAGTGCGACGTGTTCGGCTCCATCGAGGCCGTGCGCAACATTCTCGACGGCATCAAGAGTCCGAAGGTCTCCCTGGAAATCCTTTCCGGGGAGGTCGGCATGATCGGCAAGAACGACGTCCTCATGGCCGGCGCCGCGAGCGCGGTCATCGTCGGCTTCAACACCAAGCTCGAAAACGGCGTCACCCCGCTCGCCAAGCACCATGGGGTGCGCATCGAGACTTTTGAAATCATCTACGAGCTGGGCGACAAGGTGCGCGAGATGATGGCCGACCTGCTCGAACCGGAACTGCGCGAACTCAAACTCGGCGCGGCCGAGGTGCGCCAGATCTTTCCCATCTCCAAGGGCTTCGTGGCCGGCTGCCTGGTCACCGAGGGCCGGGTCAGCCGCAACGCCCCCGCCCGCGTGCGCCGCGGCAAGGAAGTCGCTTTCGAGGGCCGCATCGGCACGCTCCGGCGTTTCAAGGACGACGCCAACGAAGTGCGCGCCGGCCTGGAATGCGGCATCCGCCTCGACGGCTTCGACGGTTACCAGGAAGGTGACGTCATCGAGTGCCTGGAGATCCAGAAGGTCCGGGCGTCGCTGTAAGCTGGATAGGGGATGCCGGAAACCGGAGAGTTGACTGTGGAGACCGGGGACGGGAGACCGGAACGGGGCGATCGGGCCGCGTTTCACCGCCGGCTGCGCGCTATCGGCTTTCTGGTTGATCTTTCCGGTATCCGGTATCCGCTATCCGAAATCAAATGTCCAACCGCACCCTTCGCGTTAACGAGGTCATCCAGCGCGAGATCAGCGCCTACCTGCACACGCGCTACCAAAGCGAGGCGGTGCGGATCACCATCACCGGCGTGGCGGTGTCGCCCGACCTGCATGACGGGCGGGTGTTCTACTCCGTGCTTGGCGGGAAGGATGAGGCGGCAGAGTGCAGCCGGTGGCTGCGGGAGAAGACCGGGGAAATCCGCCACTTGGTCGGGAAGCAGGTCATCCTCAAAAATGTGCCCAGGCTGGAGTTCATCCACGACACCACGCCCGAACGCGGCGTCCGCGTGATCCGGCTTCTCGACGAGATCGAGCAACCCCCGACCTCTCCGCCCGACTGACATGGAAATCTTTTATCCCGAGCTTTCGCCGCGGTTCGCTGAGTTTCTGGCGCAATTGCGCGGCCGCAAAGTCGCGGTCGTGGGGCATGCGCGGCCGGACGGCGACTGCATCGGCTCGCAGGCGGCGCTGGCCCGCGTGCTGCACGCCCGGGGCCACGAGGTCGCGTGCCTCAATCCCGATTCCGTGCCGCGCCGGCTGCAGTTCCTCGTCGACGGGCTGACGTTCCTGCGCCCGGCCGGGTTTGCCGCGGACGACTACGCGGCGGTGTTCGTCGACTGTGCCGACCACGACCGCGCGGACCAGAAGCTGAAGGCGCGCTTCCCGTCGCCGTTTGGCAACATCGACCACCACCTGTCCAACGCCGGCTTCGCCCGGCACAATTTTGTCGATCCCACCTCCGCCGCCACCGCGGAGATTCTGGCGGGCATGCTGCTCGACAACGGACTGCTGATCGACGCCGCGACGGCGCAGGGACTCTACGTCGGCATTCTCACCGACACGGGCCAGTTCCGCTTCAACTCCACGTCGCGCCGCACCTTCCTGCTGGCCGCGGAGCTGCTGGCCCGCGGCGCCGACCCCGCCGAGGCCGGCTACGAACTCTACGAACGCGAGACGGCCGGTACGCGACAACTCCTGCAGCGGTTTCTCGCCTCGCTGCGATACGAGTGCGGCGGCCGCGTCTGCATCGGGCTGCTGCCGGACGGCGTCTTTGCCGACACGGGGACGACACCAGAGGATACGGAGGGAATAGTGGATTACGCCCGGGCCATTGACGGCGTCGACATCGGCGGGCTCATCGAGGAGCGGCTTGGCGGCATCAAGGCCAGCTTGCGGGCGAAGGATCCGATCTACCGGCTCGACCTGGTCGCCGCCCAGTTCAATGGCGGTGGCCACGCCTGCGCGGCGGGCCTCAATCTCAAGGGCGAGACGCTGGGCTCGTTTTATCCGCGCCTCGTCGCCGCGCTGGCGGAGCGACTTCGCACCGTGGGCGCAACCGGCCGGTAGGAAACCGGTCTGGGGGCGTGGTTCACTTCAACACCACGGTGTTGCCGCGCTCGGGCATCTTCCCATCCACGAGCTTGCAGTAGGAGATCTTGTCCCGGGGGCTGGTCACCTGGATTGTGCCGACGGTTTCGCCCTCGCTGGTGCCGAGGATCTCGCCGGTCGAGGGATCGGTGAGGGTTTCGCCCGGCTTGCGCACCACGCACGTCTGGCCGGCGGCGATGCCGTAGTTCACCCCGAGGCTGATGATGACCTGATCGCCGGACACGGCGACGACCGTGCCCTCGACGGCAGTGCTCTCCATTTTTTCCGCGATGAATTTCACCGCCTGGTTGATGCAATCCTGCGCCGCTTCGCCCATGGGGGTCTTGGCAAAGGCGCCGAGGCCCCCTCCGACATCGGCCCCGGTATAGCTGAGGTTAAGACTGGTTTTGCCGGCCTCGCCGCGGATGCGCTCATTGGCCACGATCTGGCCGGACGTCGTGTCGATCAGCTTGACGATGACCACGATCTGCGACTTGGCGGAAGATCCGCCGAGGTGAATGCCCTTGATGGTGAGGCCGCCGCCATCACCCGAGGTATCGGAAGAGGCCTCGACGATCGTGCCCGTGGCCAGATAACGCGCGCTGCGCAGCTTGCCGGTCTGGGCCACCCCGGCGGCCTTGGCGGCGCGGCCGCCAGCCTGGAGATCCTGCTCCTTCATCACCGCGTCCATTTCGGCGCGTTCAACAATGACAAACCGGTTGGTGGCAAAAAGGGCCGATTCGAGCATCATGCGGAAATTCTGGCTCAGCGTCGGGTCAACGAAAGCGGTGTTTTGATTTTCGAAGTCGATGACGCCGATGGCGTGTTTCACGCCCTTGTATTCGGGCATCTTCGAGCCGGCCGTGTCGTCCTTGGTCTTGGTGGCAGTGCCGGGTTTGAGAAGGTCAGAAAGACCGGCGCGGGCGGGAGCGATGAAGACGCCGAGGGCGGCGAGCAACGCGAGGGGGGCGAGGAGGCGGATTTTCATTGGGGTGAAGCGGATGATGAACAGCAGGTCTGACCTGCACGATTCCCCATCTCTATAATGGGACTGGCGGTGAAATCAAATGCCAAGCGGCGCCAGTTCGCAAGACGCGCGCGATCCCGCCACCGCCGGGCGGAACCGGCTCGCCTCCGGATCGGGCGGTTGCATCCTGACCGGCATGTCCGCTGAAATCTGCCGCCGGTCATTCCACGAAAAACTGAAATGGCGCCCGGCGATCGCGATGCTGGCGATTGCTTCAGTGCCGGGCGGCCTGGCTGGCGGGCCGCTGGATGTTTTGGTGGATAACGCGGTCGGAACCTCCCTTGCCCGGCTGGAAAGAAGCATCAGCGAGGTGGGCGACCCGGCCCTTTATCCCACGTATGGCACACCACAGTTGAAGTGGCAGCTCAAGTCATCCGCCGACTGGACCAGCGGCTTCTACCCGGGCTGCCTCTGGTATGCCTGCGAAATCAGCCGGGATCGTCGCTTTGAAGGCTGGGCGAGGCAATGGACCGCGGCGATCGAACAAGAGAAACTCAATCCCGACACGCATGACCTGGGATTTCGTTTCATGTGCTCCTTCGGGAATGGGCTCCGGCTGGGCCGTGGGCCGGACTACGACCGGTACCCCGACATCCTGCGCACCGCGGCGGCCATCCTGGCCCGGCGCTTCAACCCGCGGGTGGGCGCCCTGAGCTCCAACTGGGACATGCATCCCGCCGGCCGCTCGTTCCCCGTCATCATCGACATCATGATGAATCTCGACCTACTGTTCTGGTCGGCGGAAAACGGCGGGCCCCCGGAGCTGGCCCAGATGGCCCGGGCGCATGCGATGACCACCGCCCGCGACTTTATGCGCCCTGACGGGGGAACCTATCACGTGATACGATACGACCCGGACACCGGCGCCATCATCAACCGCGGCACCTTGCAGGGCGCGGGACCGGAAACCACGTGGTCGCGGGGGCACGCGTGGGGGCTCTATGGAATGGTGACGGTGTACCGGCATACCCGGGAGCAGCGCTTCCTCGACACGGCCATGAAGCTCGCGGACTATTTCATCAGCCATCTGCCGGCGGACCATGTGTCGCCGTGGGATTTCCAGTCGGACATCAAATACCGCGACGTCTCGGCCACCTGCATCGCGACCTCAGCCTTGTTCGAGATGATCCGGTACCTCGATGACGCTTCGCTTCGGGCCCGTTACGAGACCGCCGCGGAGGCGATGCTGGCCGCGCTCTGCCAGCCGCCCTGGTTCGCCGCGCGGACTGATACCAACTGTCTGCTGGATCATTCAGTCCAGTTTCTGCCCATCAACAGCAACGTGGATGTGCCGGCCATTTTCGCCGATTACTACTTTCTGGAGGCGATCGTTCGCTATCGCGCCTGGCATGCCGCGCGCCGCCTCCCGAATTAATCCATCATCCCGGTCCGGCTCCGCCGGGCACCCCGGGGGTCGATGCTGGGTCCGGCGGCTGCAACACGCGGGTTCGCACGACCTCCAGCAATTGCCGGAGGACTTCCGGGCGGCCGGGCTCGATGTGCCGGCCCTGCGTCCAAAGGAGTTCCTTCGGCTCGCCGGCGGTAGCGTAAAGCTGCTCCACTTTTTCGCGCGGCAGCCGTTCGTCATCGGCCGCGCCGATGATGACGACCGGCCGGGGTGCAATGCGCGGCACCCATCGGGCGGGCTCGAGCGTGGGGCCGTAAGCGAGCAAATACAGCAAGTTCGCGGCCCCGGCGCGCAGCCAGCCGCTGGCGATGCGTGACCGGAGATTATGCTCGAGCAGACTGCGATTGTCCGCGGCGCCGTGAATGAGCCAGACGCGCCGGAAGCGTGGATCCAGCGCGCCGGCCACGGCCGCAAAGGGCACCCCCAAGCTCACGCCGACGAGTTCCACCCTGGTCCGGTCCACCTCCGGCTGGTCGACCAGCCAGTCCAACGCCAGGGACACCGCCGGCGGCGTGTCGAGCAAGCCGCGCTGGATGGCGGGGATACTGGACAGAATCTGCCAGCCGCGTGGTTTAGCCGGACCCTGATAGGGATAGTCCAGCGCCGCAACCACCATCGGTCCGGGATCGCCCACGAGATCGACGGCATCGCGCCCCGTCTCATGTCCGCCCAGAATCAGAACGAGAGGCAGAGGCTGGGTCGGGCCGGCAGGACGAAGCATGCGGAAATCGACGCTGAGTCCGGTGTTGGCGGTGATACGAACCGCCGCGGAGAGGAAGGCGCCACCCGGCGCGTCCCCCGGTGTGACTTGGACGGAAGCCACCTTGCCGCGGCGCCGGATAAACTGTGCCTCTTGCGAACGAAGGTGATCAAACAGCCAGAGACAGGCAGCCGCGATGACCACCGCGACGGCGATCACCGTCGGCAACCATCGGCGTCTGCCTCGCTTGGGGACGGATTCTTTCATGGCAGCGACTCCCCGGGCCTGATTCCACGGCTCATTCTGGCAGTCCCTGGCACCGGCCGTCGAATCGAAACCGGCCCGCGCTCGGTGAGGGAACGCCGGTGGGAATAATTAGTTCGCGATTTGAGCCGCGTCCCGTTCACTCGGAATTTCTCTGCCCATGCTGGGAAAGCCCAAGGAACTCGAAGGGGTGCTGCTCGTGGACAAGCCCGGCGGCTTTACGTCGCACGACGTGGTGGCGCGCCTGCGCCGCAAGCTCGCCATGAAGCGCATCGGTCACGCCGGCACGCTCGATCCGATGGCGACCGGCCTCCTCATCATCCTGGTCGGCAAGGCCACGCGCATCTCGCAGTATCTCACCAATCTCGACAAGGAATACGAGGGCACGATCGAGCTCGGCAAGGTGACCAATTCGCAGGACGCCGACGGCGAGGTGCTGGAAACGCGCCCCGTGCCGCCGCTCACCGAGGAGCAGGTGCGCACGGTCATGCAGTCGTTTCTCGGCGACCAGTACCAGACGCCGCCGATGTTCTCGGCCATCAAAGTGGGCGGGGTGCCGCTCTACAAGATGGCGCGCAAGGGCGAGGAGGTCGAACGCGAGCCGCGGTTCATCCGCGTGGCGGGTTACGAGCTGACCCGCTTCGCCCCGCCGCAGCTCGGCTTCCGGCTGCGCTGCAGCAAAGGCACCTATGTGCGCACGCTGGCGCATGACCTCGGGCAGAAGCTCGGCTGCGGGGCGCACCTCTGCGCGCTGCGCCGCACCGCCACCGACAAATTCCGCATCGAGGCGGCGCTGCCGCTCGAGGAGCTCGAAAAGCTGCCGGTCGCGGAGCTCGAAAAACGGCTGCTGCCCGTCTACGAGGTGGTGCCGAGTTTTGTCCCGTGAGCCTGCCCGCCCAATTCCACGGCCTTGAGAACGTGAGCCTGCCCCCGCGGCCGCTGCACCTCGCCATCGGCATGTTCGACGGCGTGCACCTCGGCCATCAGGCGGTCATTGAGCCGGCCGTCCACTCCGCGCGCCGTTGCGGTGGCCTGGCCGGAGTGCTGACGTTCTGGCCGCATCCGAGCCGGGTGTTCAATCCGGCCGCGCGGGTGCGGATGCTCATGAGCCCGGAGATGAAGTTCCGCGTCCTGCTCCGGTTGGGGGTGGATGCCGTGATTGAGCAGCCGTTCACGCCGGCGTTCGCCGAGATCACCGCGGAAAAGTTTCTGCCGCACCTGCAGCAGCGCCTGCCGCAACTGGCGGGAGTTTACGTGGGGGAGAACTGGCGTTTCGGCGCCGGCCGTAAGGGTGATGTCAGGCTGTTGCTGGCCGAGGCGGGGAAGCATCAGGTGCCGGTGGTGAGCGTCCCGCAAATTCACTGCAACGGCAAGCCGATCAGCAGCACGCGCATTCGCGACTGTCTCGAAGCGGGCCGCCTGGAGGAGGCCAACCTGCTGCTCGGTTATACCTATTTCACGGAAGGCGTGGTGACGCCCGGCCTGCGTCTCGGACGCACGCTGGGTTTTCCCACGCTCAATGTGCCGTGGCAACCGGAGCTGCAACCGCGGCATGGCGTTTATGCCGTGCGCATCACCGGTGAACCGGCGGCCGCGGCCCTGCCCGGCGTGGCCAATTATGGACTGCGACCGACCGTCGCGCCGGCCGGCGGGCCGCTGCTCGAAGTGCACGTGCTCGGTCCCTGTCCGTTTGCCGCGGGCAGTCGCGTGACGGTTGAGTGGCTCAAGTTTCTCCGCCCCGAACGGAAATTCGGCGGGGTGGAGGAACTCCGCGCCCAGATCGCCCGCGACCGCGAGACGGCGGAGGCGTTCTTCCGGCCGCAGGCGGCCGGCTGAAGCCGGCGCCGACCCGTGATCCAGCGGTTACTTTTTCTTCGGGTAGCCGACGGTTTGCGCCAGGATGATTTTTTGCCCGGGTCCGAGTTGCATCGCCTTCGCCAGCGCCTCGCGGTTAATGCTGGCGCGGACGACGGTGGCGAGGCCTTCGGAAGCACAGAAGAGGTAGACGTTTTCGCTGATGAAGCCGGCATGGGCGCCTCCGAAGATGGCTTGGTCCTCAGCGGATCCGCCGCCGGCGCGGGAGACGTAGACCAGATTCACCGGCGCGGTGCCCACGTAGGTCTGCGTGCCGGTCAGCGCGCGCACGTCTTCCTTCGTCACCGGCTGCAGGCGATGCTCCTTCGCCTCATAGAGGTAGAGGCCGTCAGCCGTCGCGACGTACACATCCATCTCCTGACGGTTCATGGCCGAGGGTGCGGTCCGCTTGCCCGATTCCGGTCGGCTGATGCCCCAGGCCGCCCAAAGCAAATTGGACAGCACTTGCGGCGGCAGCGGATCCGGCGCGAATTCACGTTGCGACTTGCGCTCCTGCAGCACCTGCAGGAGCGGCTTGCCGCCATCCGTCTGCGGCTTGGGCAGGGCGACCGGCGACAGTTCCTGCGCGGCGGCCACGCAGGAGAACACCACGAGTGAAAACAGAAACAATAGTTTGCGCATGGATAGTTCCTCCTTCGCCTTATTACAGCGGATGGTCACCTTGAGCCAGCTTTCTTGCACATGCTTCCCGCCGGCGTCCCGCCCGGCCGGCGAACTTCGGTCTGGGTCAACGACGCGTGCGGCGCGGCAGACTGCTCACGGCGCCTCACTTCTTGTCGAGGTATGCCTCGAGCAGATCGTCCACGTCTTCCTGCGACTCGTAATACCGGGTTTCCAGCGCTTCGAGCAATCTCTTGGTTTCGCCACCAAGGGCGCGCACCCGCTCGCGGCGCGCCTTTCGGTCTTTCGGCGGGCCTCCTGCGCCAAAGATCGTGTTGGCTTTGGCGGCAAGCTCCGCCATGCCCCGGGCGCCGATGGCTTTCAGGGCGGTCGGCGCATAGAAAGCCATGTCGCCGGCGGGGCTGGAAAAATATCGTGCGAATCCGCGGTTGGCGACTCCGGCTGCGAAAGTCCAGACGGCCGCCAGGATTTTTTCCTGCCCGGCAAGTTTCTCGAAACCGTTTTTGGCCAGCCGGTCGAGAGCCTTTTGGGCCGCGATATCGGTATTCATGTTCGGTCGGACGGGGTGATGATCGATAGAATCAGAGTGCGGCCCAGTGTCGAGTCTTGCGGCCAGCTCGGTATTCATCAGTTGCGTATCCAGGGGCATGTTGTTTTTTCTCCAGTGGTGATTGATTGGAAGCTCACTTTGGATTTTTCCTTGCCTCCGTTCTGCCGTTTCGGGCATACCAACCCACTTCTTTCCCTGTGGACTCTTAGCTCAGTTGGTTAGAGCGCTTCCTTGACATGGAAGAGGTCGCTGGTTCGAGTCCAGTAGAGTCCACCATTTCACAATCACTTATTGTGTAATATTATAGGAAAGTCGGATGCCGCGAAAATCTGCCAGTGGCAACGGTAGTGACAACAGATACGTTTAGATTCTCCATTGTTCGCCTTGTTTCTTGCCGCTAGAAACACCCCGGTGCAGGGGGTCATGGGATAGTAAGGCACGTAGTCAACAAGTGCACCACGGCAGGCAATGTGCGCACTCGGGCCAATGCGCACCACCACCCCCCCGCAGGTTGGGCCGGGGTATCACGAGTTTCCCGTACGGACTTGCGCAATGCTCGATAGATTTGTCGCCAGTCGTTGCGACCTAAACGTCCGGCTTCTTTTGCCCCGTCCTTTGCACACCCCACAGAAGCACCAAAGCCACTGCAAACCACGGTTCCATCGCTCCGCCACCACCGCCCCCGCCACCGGACGATGAGCCCCCAGTCGAGGCGGCGTTCACAGTCAACGTTGCTTTACTACTGGTGACACTTCCTAAGCTATTGACGACGGTTACAATGTAATCGCCAGCGTTGGCCAATTGGACGCTGGATAGGCTAAGAGAGCTATTGGTGGCTCCGCTGATAGCCGTACCGTTGAAGTACCATTGATAAGTCGGCGTCGGTTTGCCGGAGGCCGTCACGGAAAACTGGACATTGGCCCCAACCGTCACTGTCTGACTCTGCGGCTGTGTCGTGATGGTGGGAGCGGCGGGAAAATATCCAAGGCGGATGGTGTCATTGTGGGTGTCGGCAATGTAGATATTGCCGGTATTATCCACCGTTATGCCGGTTGGGTAAATGAAACTAGCGGCGCTGCCCGTGCCGTCGGCACTACCACCAACACCAGCCTTCCCGGCGATGGTGCTGACCAAACCGGTCGGGGTGATCTCCCGGAGTGTGCTATTCTCAGTATCTGCCACATAGAGATCGCCCGTTCCGTCGACAGTCACAGCCGACGGGTAGTAGAAACGCGCAAAGCTGCTGGGGCCATCAACGGCGCCGGAGGTGCCGGCGAGTCCAGCTAGAGTGGTCACCACGCCTGTCGAGGTAACGATCTTTCGGATGGTTGAGTTGTTCGCGTCGGCAACGTAGAGATTGCCACTGCCGTCAATGGCCAATCCTTGGGGTCCATGAAACCGGGCGGCGGTGCCGGTGCCATCCACACTGCCAGCTACACCAGCAGCCCCGGCGAACGTGCTGACTATCCCGGAAGACGTGATCTTCCGTAGGGCGTGGTTCAACGTGTCGGCCACGTATAGGTTGCCAGACCCGTCCACCACAATGCCAGACGCGCCGTTAAACCGGGCGACACTGCCGGTGCCATCGGTGCTGCCTCTGACCCCCGCCTGCCCAGCCACCGTCGTTACCACGCCAGCCGGGGTGATCTCCCGGATCGTCTCATTATCAGTATCGGCGACATAGATATTTCCCGCTCCATCGACGGCCACGCCGGCTGGGTAGTAGAATCGGGCTGCGCTACCGACGCCATCAATGCTACCGTTGACCCCGGTATAGCCGGCTACAGTCGAAACCATGCCAGCCGAAGTGACTTTCCGGATGGTGTTATTGTTCGTGTCAGCGACGTAGATGTTGCCAGCGCTATCGACGGCTACATCAGTCGGGCCAGAGAATTGGGCGGAGCTGCCGGCGCCATTGTTACCGCCACTGTGGCCGCCCTGACCGGCCAAGGTACTCACCGTCAGCGGAACGGGCACAACGAGGGCCACCGGCGAGGAGGTGGCAGTACCATAGGCGTTGCTGATGACACATTGGAACAGGTCCCCACTCATCGCAGCGGTAACAGGATTCACGGTGAGCGTGGCAGTACCGGTCCCGCTGTAGTTGGCGCTGTCGCTCAAATTAGTCCACGTCGTGCTGCCAGCGGCCTGACGCTGCCATTGATAGGTCAGCGGTGGTACGCCGGTGGCGGTGACGGTGAACGTCGCGCTGCCACCGTCGGTCATGGATTGGGTGGAGGGCTGTCCGGTGATGGCTACCGCATTGGTCACCGTCAGCGAGGCTGGCGCTGACGTGTCCTCGCCGTAGTTGTTGTCAACGACGCATCGGAACGAATCCCCATTCATGGCCGCAGTCACGGGGTTAACCGTGAGCGTCGCCGTGCTTGTTCCGCTGTAGTTGGCGCCGTCGGTCAGGTTCGTCCACGTCGTGCTGCCCGCCGCCTGCCGCTGCCATTGATAGGTCGCTGCGGCGTTGGCAGCGACGGTGAAGGTCGCACCGTTGCCCGCTACCACCGTTTGGCCAGAGGGCTGCGTGGTGATCAGCGGACCGTTGGGCGTCAGAGCAAATATGACACCCAATCCACCATTGCCCCCGCCGGAGGTCATTCCGTAAAGCGTGGAGCCGGACAAAGTGAGGTCACCGTACGGGCTGCTACCGTCGGCGGTGCCGCCGGCAAAGGAGTGCAGCAGCGCGGTGCCAGAGCCATCCGTGCCCGGGCCAGTCGTGTTGATTTGAAACACGATGCCCTGTGACGGTCCATTGGAGAGCACGCCGCCACCGGCGGAGGTCATGCCGTAGAAGACTGTGCCAGACAGCGTCAGCGACCCATAAGGATTGGTGCCACTGAAGACTGTAGGCGTGAACGAATGCATCTGGCCGAAGTCAAAAAACGCCGAGAAACCTGTGTCGGCAGTGTGTTGCGAGAATATCATACCCATGCTGGGGACGTAGATGGGGTTGCCGCCATTTACGGTCATGCCGTATAGGGTTGAGCCTGACAGCGTCAGCGAGCCATGAGGATTGGCACCGTCGGTAATTTCCCATTGGGAGAAGGAATGTAAAATCAGATAGCCCGTGCCGTCCGTGTTAATTTTAAACACAGTGCCGACGTTGGGAATATTCGATACAAACGTGCCGCCGATGCAGGTCATGCCATAGAGAGTCGAACCAGAGAGGGTCAACGAGCCGTAGGGGTTGGCACCATCTGAACTGTAGCCAGCGAAGGTGTGTAAAACGGTGAAGCCCGTGCCGTCCGTATTGACCCTGAATACTGTGCCCAAACCGTAGCTGCCGCCGCCATAGGTCATGCCGTATAGGACTGTTCCGGACAACGTCAGGGAGCCGTACGGGTTGCTGCCGTCAGCGGTGCCGCCGGCGAAGGAGTGCAAGACCACAAAGCCCGTGCCGTCCGTGTTGACCCTGAATACTGTGCCCAAACCGTAGCTGCCGCCGCCATAGGTCATGCCGTATAGGACTGTTCCGGACAACGTCAGGGAGCCGTACGGATTACTGCCGTCAGCGGTGCCGCCAGCAAAGGAGTGCAAGACCACACAGCCCGTGCCGTCCGTGTTGATCTTGAATACCGTGCCTAGGTTTTGGCTGCCGCCGGCAGAAGTCATGCCATAGAGGGTCGTCCCGGATAGCGTCAGCGAACCTTGGGGGCTGGCGCCGTCGTTTGCCCCGCCAGCAAAGTTATGCAGCAGGCTGTAATAATGCCCCTGCGAGAAGGCGGTGCCCCCCAGCAGCATGGCGCCAGCCACCGCGAGCAGGTTCCTCGAAATTTTCATGCGGTTCACCGCTTCAACTTTCCGGCGATTCATGCACCAGTCACCACTTTGCCGACTGAAGGATAAGACAATCCAGCGCATAAAATCCGCTATTCAATCCCGAAAATCCCGTCATGTCCTGTCCTGAGGCGGCTTTCCAGCCGCAGCCATCCCCCCACTACGCACGCCACTTCCGGCGCTCGGCGACGAGCGCGAACTCAGACCGGTCTTCATAACGAACCAAGCCGCTCATCACAGCATGTTCCGAAGCTATGGGCGCTTTCTTTCAGAAGGGCAAGCAACCAGAACCTGTGTCACTGATTCCGCGCTGCCGCGTGAACGCGGGAAGGGCTTGATTTTGCCCAATGGAATAACCGTTCGGTTTCAGCAATGTCGCCTTAACAATCACAAATTGCGTTGCGGTTGCTGGCGTTCGCGTGAAAGCGACAGGCCAATCTGCGACTAAAACCTCTTAGTAAGCCGAACGTTTAGGCATCCTGCTATCCATTCCGCCTGAGTTTGATACCTGTGCAGATGGAAAGGGCCGATTGCCTTGCCTTGAGCCATGGAGATCAGCCGTTATCCTAGGTAACGGAGATGTGGCTGTTTGTTGTTTTCCCGGCACCGTAATTGGTAATCTACGGGAGAATTCCATGGCAGAGATTTGGCATGGTGAACGCTACCAAGATTTTCGTCGGAGGGTAAACTCGTCTGATCCCCCCACGTCGTGTCGGGCATGTCCAATTCACCGCCAACGAAACAATCGATTAAGTTACTTTCCATTTCGCGCCAACTCCAACCATTGACGTGACGGGAAGACATCCTCAGCGACAGGAGATGGCACGCGAAGAACTTTGGGTTGTAAGCGACGACATGACCGATTGGGATCCACCCCGGAAGCGCATGATCCACCGTCATACCGTCGCCTCATGGCTGTTCGCCGTTCTCCTCGCCGGGCTCGGTGGTCGTCCCGCCGTGGCGCGGGACCTGGAGTTCGGCATTACGCCGGTCCTCGGCCAATCGACGATGCAGGCCGATTTCGATCCGCTCATGACCTACCTCTCCAATGTTCTGGGGCGGAAGGTCATTCTCTACGTTGCCAAAGACTACAGCGACCTGCGCATCCAAATGGAGTCCGGGGCGGTCGACGTCGGCAGCTTCTCTCCCTTCGCCTACGTTGACGCGGTCCAGGGCGGAAAAGTTCGGATCATCGCCCAGTCGCTCATCGATGGCGCGGCTTCCTACCGCGGCGTCATCGTCGTCCGCAGGGACAGCGGACTGAAGGAGGTGGCCGACTTGCGGGGCAAGCGGTTCGCGTTCGTTGACCCCAAATCGGCGTCGGGCTACGTCTATCCACGCGCGATGTTGATCGACCGGGGCATCGATCCCGACCATTACTTTCAGACGGTCTTCTTTGCAGGCGATCATAATCGGGTCATCGCTGCGGTCTTGACCCGGAGGGCCGATGCCGGGGCCGTTTACGACGGGGCTCTCCGGATCGCCAAGGCTGCGGGGACGCCGACCGACGATCTGGCGATCCTCACCCGCACCGACCCGATTCCCCATGATGCCATCACCGTGCGGATTGGGCTCGACGGCGCGCTGGCCGACAAGATCCAGGCCGCGCTCGTGGGGATCGGCCAGTCCGAGGCCGGCCGCAGCGTCATCGCCGAGAACAAGAAGGGGCTGACCGGCTTCGTGGTTGCCACCGACCGCCAATTCGACGTGGTCCGCCGCACTGCGAAGGCCGCCGGCCTCTGAGTTTGCCGCGTTGGCCTTCCCCCACGGCCGGGAATCGGTCACCAAGCCGGTCTCAGAAGCCGCATCGACGAGGAAACGGAAAAGTGCCGCGCGATTTCCCACCCGGTGGCGGCGATCGGCGCGGAAGAGCCGCCGGAAACCGCGGGCCGGCCTCAGGCGGACTGCGTCTGGAAACTCCGCCACCGGCCCCTCGGCAGGGCGGCCAGGCCGATGATGAGCACCTGGCTGGCGACGAACGCGATGAGCCAGTAGAAGGCGGCCTGCATGAAGCCGTAGGAGTGCAGGCCCACGCCGAGCATGTTGACGCCGAACCAGCTCCAGCTCGTGACGATGTTGCCGAACACCGCGAGCATCATGAGGCCGCGCTGCTTCACGAGGCCGCCCCAGCGGCAGTGCAGGATGATCGCGTTCCAGAGCACGATGATGAGCGCGCCGTTTTCCTTCGGGTCCCAGCCCCAGAAGCGGCCCCACGACTGGTCGGCCCAGATGCCGCCCAGCACCGTGCCGACCAGGCTGAACAGCGTGGCGAAGCACACGATGCCGTAGACCATGCGCGTGAGCGCATCAGCGGTCTCCTTGGTCAGCGATTTTGTGAGTGCACCGCGGAAAATGTAGATGATCGCGAGGAAGCCGGCGAGGAACGTGGAGCCGTAGCCCATCGTGATGACGACCACGTGCGTCGCCAGCCAGAAGTTGGAGTCGAGCACGGCGCGCATCATCTCCATGGTGTCGCCGCTCAGCGAGAGGTGATGCGCGATGAGCAGCGTGCCGAAGCCGATCATGCCGCCGGCGACGGCGCCGATGGCATTCTTATAGAGGCGCTCGAGGACGAGGCACAGCGCCACCGCGACCCAGCCGACGAACACTGCCGACGAGTAGAGGTTGGTCACGGGCGGCCGGCCCTCCAGCCACATGCGCGTGAGGATGCCGGCGGTGGCGCCCGCGAAGGCGAGCGCCAGCAGCCAGAACGCCGAGCGCTGGAGCGTCTCGGGCCACTTCAGCCACGAGATCACCGCCAGCAGGAAAGCGAGGACGTAGAGCACCATGCTGGAGTAGAACGGTTGCGCCTGGTTGAAGCCGGCCTCGATGGAGCATTTGAGGAGCTGCGGCTTGAACTGCCTGACGAGCTGCGTGCCGTAGGCCTTCACTCCGTCGTTGAAATCGCGCGGCTGCTTCAGCCGCCAGGCACGGCCGAGCGCGGCGTAGACCAGGACATCGAGGTTAACCTCGCCGCGCCGGAAGGTGCCCATGAGCGCGTCGCCGGTCTTCTTCCATGCAGTGACGTCGGGATTGCCGGCCTCGGGCGGAATCACGAGCAGGTAACCCGACTCGCTCATGAACTGGAAGCGGGAGGCAAAATCCATGACGGCCTTGTAGTCCTGTTCGTTGTAGGGCTGGCCGGCCTCCTTGGCCCGGACGGCGGCAATCCCCGCCGGCAGCAGGTTCTGGAAGCGCTGCAGGTCGGCGAAGAAATCGGGACTGTCTTCGAGGTTCACGCTTTGCTTGAGGCGCTGGTAGAGCACGACGCGCTGGTAAAGCTTCGCGACCTCCCGCTGGAACGGTGTGCGCACCGGCTCGTCGACCGGATCGGCCAGACGCATCTGACGCTCGAGCTCGGACAGGCCGCCGCGGAGTTCATTGAACGAAAACCGCTTCTGGTTGCCCTGTTCCCGGCCGAAAATCGCGAGCACCTCGGGATTCTCGATGAGGAAATGCTGGTAGTCGTCGGCGACGGCGGGATTGAAGAACACGTCGAGCAGCCACTCGACGGGCTGGAGGCTCACGCCGTTGGGCGCGACGAACCGCTGGCGGCCCTGCAGCACGAGGAGGGAGGTCCGGGCCACGGTGTCGAGCGGCTTGATGCGACCGTCGACCAGCACGGGCAGCCGCGCGAAGCCGCTCAGGTCGAACTCGGTCTGGTTGGCCGGCGGGGCCAGCGTCGAGCCGAGGTAGACGACGCCGAGCAGGAGAACCAGGAAAGGGAGTAATTTTTTCATCAAGCTGTCGCTACCGCCGCGGTGGTTCGCCGGCGGATGAAGCCGGTCAGATGGATACCGAACTGGAACACGAGGCCGAGGCCCATCAGCACGCAGGAGACATAGGGCAGCAACCAGCTCGGGTTGCGTACGACCTGCAGGATGGAGGTCTGGTCGTTTTTTTCGAAACCGGCCTGGTAAAACGTGAGGCCGCCGTAACGCAGCGGGTTGTTCATGTAGATGAGCACTTCGCGGTCCACCCGGCCGTCCGGAGTCTGCAGGCGGATCCGGCTTGAGAAATTCCGGGGGATGTCGGTGCCGGGATAGCGGTCGTGCGAGAACTTGAGCAGGGTGATCGAGAACGGGTGGTAGAAACGCGTCGGCCGCATCATGAGTTCATACGTGCGGCCCTGCAGGGTGAAGCTCTGCGGCTCGGTCAGAAGGGTGGAAACCAGCCAGGTGCCGATCCGGCCGTCAGGCCCGGCGAGCTCGATGAAGGCGGTGGGCATGTTCTGCTCGTCCTGCTTATAGGTGATGCGCTGGGCCATGGCCACAAGCTGCGGGCCGAAACCCTGATCGGCGGGCGAGGGCGCGGCGTTGGGCACCTGGCTCCGCATCACCAGATTGGAGTTGGGATAAAAGAGGACGGGGTGGATGGTGAACGGCAGCTTCGGATGCTGGATGATGCCGGGCTTTTCCAGCGCCGCCGTCGGGATCGCCACGACGTCGTCGAACTTCGCGTCGGTGGTGTCGATGACCGCGAGTTCCGTCTGCAGGTAACTTTCGGAGTAGGCCTTGGTCGCCCCTTGATCGAGTCGCATCAGGCTTTCCTGCTGCCAGAGTCCGGTGAAAAGCTCGCCGAGCAGGAGCAGGATGAGGCCGAAGTGGGTCAGCCAGAGGCCGGATTTAGTCCACGTGAGCCGGAAGCGGTAGGCATGCGCGGCGGCCAGGTTCAACAGGAGCAGTCCACCGATCAGATACGCTCCGGGAAACACCGGCACCGCGAGATCGGTGCCGGGCAGACGGGCCATCACGAACAACGAGCGGAAATACTTCTGCTGCACGGCCCAGACGCCGAGGTTCACCTGGTCGAGCGTGGCGATGAAAACCAGGATCATCGACAGGATCAGCAACACCACGGTCAATCGAAGCGACGTGAAGAACTGCAGGAAAGACTTGAGGAGCGGGCGCATGGCAGGCTAGGGGGCTTTGACCGTCCTGAGAAAATCGAGGAAGGCCGGTTTTTCGCGCGCCACGAGCGCGTCGGGCCCGGTCAGTTTGAAGAACCAGGTCTCGCCGGGCCGCGGCACGATCGCGCCGAGGATGCGGCTGCCGCCGTTGGCCGCGTCGAAGACCAGCAGGTTGAGGCCGTTGACCTCGAGAGGCTGCACGGCGCCCGTGAGGTCCGTCACCGGTGGCAGCTGGAGCTGGCCGCGCCAGCGGTTGACATTGGCCAGGTTACCGCCGACGTCGCCGGGGAACGCGGTGATCGACAGGTCGCCCGCGCCCTCCGGTCCGCTGATGGCGTAGCTGCCCTTGCGCATCGCGGAGCCCGGCTTCGGTGTCCAGGGTGCAGGGGCGGTCCAGACAAGCGCCTGGCCGGTGGCCGTGGGCACCGGGGTCGAGGCCATGCCGGGTGGTGGCGGCGTGCCATCGATGGACGGATGGCCGGCGGGCAGCGGTCCTTCCGCCAGCGGGGCGGTGGCCGGCACGCCGCGGGCATCAGGCGGCAGGTCGTTGGTGTTGGCACTGCGCCCCGGGACGGCCACCGGCGAAGCCGCCGCCTCGGGGCTGAATTCCACCGATTTCAGAAAACCGACGAACGCCTCCTTCTGCGACGCCACAAGGTCGGCTTCACCGGCCAGCTTGAAGAACCACGTCTGGGCGGGCTGCTTGAGAATGGCCCCAAGCACGCGCGCCTTGTGCCCGCCTTCGAGCACCGGCGTTTCACTGAGAAGATCGACGAGCAGAAATTCGCCCGCCGGACCGGCCAGCCGGACCAAGGCACCCGGCAGCTCGGCCTCGCTGACCGGCGGCAACTGGATCTGAGCGCGCCAGCGGTTGACGTTGGCCAGATCTCCGCCCACGTCGCCGGGAAAAGTGATCACCGACACGTCGGCCTTCGCGCCATCGGTTCCGGTGATGAGGAAGCTGCCCTGCCGCACGCCGTCGCCGGGTTGTTCCTGCCAGTCCGGCGGAGTCTGCCAGCGGATGGCGAGCTTGACGATGTCCGCCGGCGGGACGAACCGCGACTCCTTTGGCACGCGATAAGTGGCGATCGTGGTGTCCTTGCAGCCAGCGAGGATCAACCCCGCGGCCAGCAGGCAAATGAGATGAGGAGGGCGGTGCACGGCCATGTCGAAAGGATGACTCTACTCATCAAGCGGAAACTTCAAACCATTCCGGCCAAATAAGAACCGGCGGCCATGGAGATAAGCTGGTCAGGTGGCGGCGCCGGACGGCCCCAGCCGTGCAGGTGACGACGCGGGAGCATCCTTCTCGAGTTTGTTGTACCAGTTGAATTTCAGGAAGGCTGCCGCAACCAGGAAGATCGCAAGGGAGGCAAAGAATCCCGGCCAGTTGCGCAGCACAAAATAGAGTGGCATGGTCACGAGCGTGAATTGGCAGGGGATGGCAACTGCCACGTTCAGCATGTCCCGGGCGAAATCCCGGTTGGGCTGGAAGGCGGGATCCTGCCGGCGGATTTTCTCAATGACCGGCCCCCACCATCCCCACGGCCGGACCTGTCGGTAGAACGCCTCGAGCACCTCGTCCTCCTCCGGCTCCGTCCAGAGACTGCCGAGGACGCTCGCGGCGAGCGAGAAAACGAAGATGAAGGGGAATCCCCACAATGGGTGGAGCTGGGGCATCACGAGCGGCATCGCCAAGGCTGTGCCGATTCCCACCACCATCCCCCAGAAATAGCCATAGCCATTCAGACGGTACCAAAACCACTTCAGAAGGTTGGCCGCGGTGTAACCGCCCCACAGGCCGCTCACGATCCATTGGGTGATCTGGTTGATCGACGACAGGAGAAAGCCCACGATGAAGCCGGCGGCGAGGATGAGGATCGGACTCAGGTAGCCTGCGACCACATAATGCCGCTCCGAGGCGCCCGTCCTTACGTATCGCTTGTAGAGATCGTTCGTAAGATAGGCGGAGCCCGCGTTGATTGTGGCACTGAGATTGGCCATGAAGGCGGCCAGCAGACCCGCCAGGAGGAACCCCACGAACCCCGCGGGGAGGAAGTTGTTGATGACGAAGGGAAGGATCATCTCGAAGTCGATCGGTCCCCGGGTCGCCCGAAATTGCGGGCTCAGGAAGACGATCCCGATGATGGCCATGCTCCCGACCATCAGCCAGCGGGGTACCAGGCAGAACGAGACAATACCGTTCATGAAGGACGCTTCGCGCGGAGAGCGGACGGCGAGGATGCGCTGCATGTCATAGTTCGGCGCGGGACCGGCCAGGCTTACGAGAATGCCCTTCGCCACCATGCCGGTGAAAAAGAGTCCGAACAGGGAGTATCCGTCCCGGGCGATGTTCTCGTTCAGCACGGGCAGGTGTTGCGACCAGTCGAGTTGGAGCCTCCAGTGAAAGAAAAGGTCGCCCCATCCCGCGGGGACCATCGCCGCCACCATGTCCGGCGAGATCCTCGTCATCGCGATGAAGGCGATCACAAAGCAGGAGATGGTGAGGATCAGGAATTGCGACACGTCCGTGAGGACGACGCTGATCATGCCGCCCATGATCACGTAGGCTGCGGTAATGCCCATGATGATCACGGCGTAGGTGTTGGGGGAGAGATCCCAGGGCAGGAAGACCTTCGAAAATTTGCCCATCCCTTGGAAGGCGTAGCCCATGAAGGCGGTCACCGAGACCAAAGCGAAGATCACAATAATGATCCGGCAGAGTTCAGCGCCACGGCCGCGGCCAAAACGGGTCGACATCCACTCGGCACCGGTCAGGACGTTGGACCGGCGAATCCACCGGGAGAGAAAAACCATGAGAAAGACCTGGTTGAAGGTGGGCCAGACCCACGGAAGCCATGCGCCCTTCATGCCGTAGATGAAGACGTTGTAGACGAGCCACATGGTACCCGTCAGGTCGAACATGGCCGACGCGTCGGAGATGCCGAGCACGTACCAGGGCATCGAGTGTCCGGCCAGGAAGTAGGAGTCGAGGTTCCGCGAGGCGCGGCGCGTGACCACGAAGCCGATCACGACCATGGCGACGAGGTAGGTGATGATGATCGTGACGTCGACGGGGTGGAGATGCATGGTGCGGCTGATCGAATGGAATTTCAGAGGAAGAGGTTATCAACTCCGTGGCCAGCAGGAAAATATGACGGGAGCCGGGATGACGGTTGCGGGAGGCTTGCGGAGCACAGCCGGTTGTGTGCTACTGTCGGTCATCATGTCGTCTCGTTTTGGATTGCGGACGGTCGCCACCTTTGAAGCAGCCAAGGGGGTCATCGTACTGGCGGTTGGGCTGGGTTTGTTCCGGTTGATCCACCGCGATGTGGAGGCCGGAGCGGAAAAACTCGTCCGGCATCTGCATTTCAATCCGGCCAGCCATTATCCAAGGATTCTCATCGATGCTGCGGGGAGAATCGATGACGCCCATCTGCGCCTGTTGGCAATCGGAGCCCTCGTCTATGCCGCGATTCGATTCACCGAAGCCTGCGGATTATGGCTGGACCGTCGCTGGGCGGAGTGGTTTGGCGCGATCTCCGGCGCCATCTATCTGCCGCTCGAGGTCTATAATTTGTGGGAGGGGGTCACTTGGCCGAGAGTGACCGTGCTGGTGGTAAACAGCATCATCGTGATCTATCTCGTGCAGGTGTTGGTGCGGGGACAAAGCGGGCCGCCCAAGGCCGCCGTCTCACCGCCCGTGGCGGCCGCTCCATGAAGATTGCGCCGCTCGGGGACTCGGCCGTGGTGGTGACGCTGGGGGAAACTCTGGATGCCGCGACGGTCGCCACCGTGCAAGCGCTGATGGCCGCGCTTGAAGCCAAGCCATCGCCTGGACTGATCGAATGCGTGTCGGCGAACGCCAGCGTCACCGTGTATTATGATCCGGCGCGTGTTCCCTCCAAGGGCGGCCAGCCGCCGCATGAACGACTGTGTCGATGGATTGAAGACCGGGCCGCCGCCGCCGGGCGGAGCGAGCCCGCGGCCGGACGCCTGGTGATTGTGCCGGTCTGTTATGGGGGCGAGCTGGGACCGGATCTGGAGGCGGTCGGCGGGGAACATGGGCTGAATGTCGACGAGGTCGTGGCGTCGCATAGTGGGGCGGAGTATTTTGTCAGCGCGGTGGGTTTCACCCCGGGTTTTCCCTACCTCGGCGGGCTGCCGGAACGCCTGCACACGCCGCGGCGGAAGACACCGCGCACCTGGGTGCCGGCGGGTTCGGTGGCCATTGGCGGGGCGCAGACCGGCATCTATCCGTTCGAGACACCCGGCGGGTGGAACCTCATCGGGTGCACTCCGTGGCGGCTCTTCAATCCGCATGCGCGGCCGCCAACGCTTCTGCAGGTGGGCGACCGGGTGCGGTTCCAGCCGATCAGCGCCGAGGAATATGCCGCGGCACGGATTCCATGAGCCGCATCCACGTCATCATTCCCGGCATGCTCACGGCCGTGCAGGATCTGGGCCGGCCGGGATGGCAGCGTCATGGTGTGACGCCGGGCGGCGCGGTGGACACCCAGGCGCTGCGGCTGGCGAATGTCCTCGTGGGCAACGCCGAGGGCGCCGCCGGACTTGAGGTCACGCGGGCCGGGCCCACCCTGCGATTCGCTGATGAGGCCCTGATTGCGATCTGTGGGGCGGAGTTCGACGTAACGGTCGAAACCCGGCGCGTGCCGGCGTGGCGGCCGGTGCGGCTTGAGCAGGGCGCAGTACTGGTTTTTGGCGCCACGCGGACCGGCTGCCGGGCTTACCTTGCCATCGCCGGCGGCCTCGCGGTGCCCCGTGTGCTTGGCGGACGCGGCACGCATCTGGCCGCGGGCTTTGGTGGATTCGAAGGCCGGACGCTGCGAACCGGGGATGTTTTGAAGAGCGGACCGGCTTCCCTCTGGGCAAAACGGCTTGCGGGCGCCTTGGCTGGCGCCGGGATTTTTTCCGCCGCGCGCTGGGAAATCGGGGCGGACGCCCGGCCTGCGTATGCCGCGATACCAACGGTGAGGGTGATGCGCGGTCCGCAATGGGAGTGGTTCAGCGCGGAGGCGCAGGAACGTTTTTGGCGCGAACGTTTCACGGTGACACCGCGTTCCGACCGGATGGGTTTGCGGCTGGCGGCGACCGGATCGGGGCTGAGGGGCGAAAAGTTGCGCGAGATGGTGTCGGAAGGCGTGGCGACCGGCACGGTGCAGGTGCCGCCAGACGGGCAGCCCATCGTGCTGCTGGCCGACCGGCAGACGATCGGCGGCTATCCCAAGATCGCCACCGTGGCGACCGTCGATCTCCCGCTGCTGGCGCAGCTGCGGCCGGGCGATTCCGTGGGCTTTCGCGACACCTCCGTCGCGGAGGCGCAGGCGCTTTGGCTTGCCGCCGAGCGGCAGTTCGCAACCGTGAAGCAAGGCATCGCCCTGCATGCCGCCTGAGTGTTGAGAAACCACGGATTTCGCGGATGAAGTTACAGATTCTCAGTCTCCATCATCCGTGTATATCCGTGGTGAGAGTGAATTCATGCACCGCATCGATTTGAACTGTGATCTGGGCGAGGGGGCGGGGCATGACGCGGAGTTGATGCCGCTCATCACGTCGGCGAACATCGCCTGCGGCGGACACGCGGGGGACGAACGGACGATGCGGGCCGCGGTCGAGCTGGCGCTCAAGCAGGGGGTGGGCATTGGCGCGCATCCCGGCCTGAACGATCGCGAACATTTCGGCCGGCGTGAAGCACCCATCGCACCCGCCGAAGCGCATGCGCTGGTGCTCGCGCAGATTCGTGCGCTGCAACTGATCGTGCAGCCTTGGGGCGGGCGATTGGCGCACGTGAAGCCGCATGGGGCGCTCTACAACATGGCGGCCCGCGACGCGGGGCTGGCCCGGGCCGTGGCCGAGGCGGTCCGTGCGGTCGACCCGCGGCTGGTCCTGTTCGGCCTGGCCGGCAGCCAGTTGCTCTCGGTGGGACGCGCGTGCGATTTGCGCGTCGCCAGCGAAGTCTTCGCCGACCGAACCTACCAGCCCGACGGCTCGCTCACGCCACGATCGCGTCCGGACGCGCTGATTCAGGATGAGGACGCCGCCGTCGCCCAGGTGCTGCGCATGGTGCGCGAGGGGCGCGTGCGCGCCACGGACGGTACCGACGTGCCAATTCGCGCCGACACCGTCTGCGTGCACGGCGACGGGCCGCACGCGGTGGTTTTTGCGCGCCGGCTGCGGATGGAGTTGGCGACGGCGGGCGTCGCGGTGAAGGCATTCAGCCTATGATTAAGCTTGTCGGTGTCTTAGTCGTGGCGGTTGGCTTCGCGCTGCGGTTCAACACGCTGCTGGTGGTCATGGCCGCAGGCATCGCGACGGGGCTTTATGCGGGCATGTCCTTCCATGAAATCATGGCGCTGTTTGGCAGGTTTTTCATCGAAAACCGCTACATGACGCTGCCGGTGGTGCTGATCGTACCGGTCATCGGCCTGCTCGAGCGTTACGGCTTGCAGGAGCACGCGGAGCGGTTCATCCGCAACGCCCGGGCGGCGACGGCGGGCCGGGTGCTGCTGCTGTACGCGGCCGTGCGGCAGGTTTTCATCGCGTTTGGAGTCAAGCTGGGAGGCCACGCTGAGATGGTGCGGCCGCTCGTTGCTCCCATGGCCGAAGGCGCGGCGCGGGCCCGGCATGGCGCGCTGCCGGAGAAAACCGTGCAGACCATTCGCGCCCATGCGGCGGCGGCGGAAAACGTGGGCAACTTTTTCGGAGAGGACATCTTTATCGCGGTCGGCGCGGTTCTGCTGATGAAGGGCTTTTTCGAAGCTGAGGGCGTGAATGTTGGTGTCTGGTCGATGGCGTTGTGGGGGATCCCGACGGCGCTGGTGGCATTCGCCGTGTTGTGGTGGCGCTGCCGGAGGCTGGACCGCTGCGTGGCGCGTGAGGCGACGGCCGGCACGGAAAGGGAGGATCCGTCGTGAAACTGGTCACCATCGAGGTGTTTTACGCCATTGTGGGCCTCATCCTGCTGCTGATAGCCGGCCGCATCGCATTGGACGCGTCGCACCCGAAACGATGGGGTTCGGCATTATTCTGGGTGTTGCTGGCCGTGACGTTTCTGTTCGGCAGGATGATTCCGCCCGTCATCGTCGGTTATCTCGTGCTCGCCATGGTGGCGCTGGCGGCGATCAGACAGGTGGGACATTCGACCGGGCAAAGCGCGCCGCGCGCCGAACGGGCGGCACACGAGGAGCGTCTGCGGCACCGCCTGCTGTGGCCGGCGTTGCTGATCCCGGCCACGGCGGTGGCGGGCACGCTGCTGCTCGGCAGGGCGCACTTCGGCGGCGTCTGGCTGGTCGATCCCAAGCAGGTGGCCCTGATCTCGCTCAGTCTTGGCGCGCTGCTCGCGCTGGGCCTGGGTCTGCGCCTGACGCGGGCGCCGGTGCTCACGCCGCTGGCCGAGGGCAGCCGGCTGCTGCAAACCATCGGCTGGGCGCTGATCCTGCCGCAGATGCTGGCGGCGCTGGGCGGCATTTTTGCCCAGGCCGGCGTGGGCGAAGTAATCGCCCGGATCGTGGCGTTGGCGCTGCCAACCCAGCACGCGTTCGTCGCGGTTCTGGCCTACTGTGCGGGCATGGCGCTTTTCACCATCGTCATGGGCAATGCCTTCGCGGCGTTCGCGGTCATCACCGGCGGCATCGGCCTGCCGCTCATCGTCCGGATGCACGGCGGCAACCCGGCCATCATGGCGGCCATCGGCATGCTGTCCGGCTACTGCGGCACGCTGCTGACGCCCATGGCGGCCAATTTCAATATCGTACCGGCGATGCTGCTGGAACTGCCGGACCGGCACGCCGTCATCAAGGCACAGGCGCCAATCGCCGCCGCCATTTTCGTCGCGAATGTGCTGCTGATGTGGTTATGTGTCTACCGATTCTAAATTGAACCAGGGATCGCATGGATGAACACCGCTCGCTTTTCCGTCATCCGTGTCTACTTGCGAAATCCGTGGTCAAAGGAAAATGAAGACTGTTCTGCTCACTGGCTTTGAACCCTTTGGCGGCGAGAAGGTGAATCCGTCGTGGCTGGCGGTGCGGCGGCTCAACCGGAAGGTGATCCGCCGGCACCGGATCGTGGCGCGGCGGCTGCCAACGGTGTATGACCAGTCGCTGGCGGCGCTGCGGCGGCACCTCCGGACGGTGAAGCCGGCGCTGGTGATCTGCGTGGGGCAGGCGGCGGGCCGGGCGGAGGTGACCCCCGAACGCGTGGCCCTCAACGTCGATGATTCACGCGTCCCCGACAATACCGGGCGGAAGCCGGTGGATGTGCCCATCATGCCGGACGGCCCGGTGGCCTACTGGTCGACGCTGCCGGTCAAGGCCATCGTGCGCGCGCTCCGCTGGTGCGGCATTCCCGCCTCCGTTTCGCCGACCGCGGGCACGTTTGTGTGCAATCACGTTTTCTACGGGCTGATGCACGAGCTGGCGAAGCAGGGCAACAAGGTGCGTGGTGGGTTCATCCACGTACCGTTGCTGCCTGCGCAGGCGACCCTTCGACGCGGCTCGGTTCGACCGGACTCACCGCAGGCAGGACAGGCCAAGTCCGGCCCGCCCAGCCTGCCGCTGGAGAAAATGGTGGAGGCCCTCATCGTGGCGGTGCGGGAGTCGCTCCGATCCATGTCACCTATTAAGTGACGTTTTCACCTCCGGCCTGTCGCAGTTTGCAGCGTGATACGTTACGAAATTCCCGTCCGACTTTGCGGGCCTCCGCGTCATCCACGGTGACGCCCGCCCCCTGGGAAGCGATTTGCCCTCCGGCATTTCCATGCTAGAAGTATGCCGGTATGGATCATTTGTCTTCCCCTCACCGAGGAGTGAGTGAACCGCGTCCGCCGGGCGCATGGCAGACGCTGTTCATGGTGCTGGCGATGATTCTTGCCGCGGTCGCGTTGTGGGGTGCGGTTGCGGCTTCCCGCCGCGTTTTCCGGCTCGAGGAACGTGTAAAGGCGCTCGAACAGCCCAAGCCCTATCCGTTGGGCGAGGCGATGGGTTACCTCCAGCGCTATGTCGAGAAACTGTATTTCGCCGGCCAAGCCCATAACTGGGAACTCGTGGACTTCTACGCCCACGAGGTGGGAGAAACGGTCGAGGACATCATGTCGGCCAAGGTCGTCGATGAGGGCGTCGAGGTGAGCAAGCTCATGACCACCATGCTGCCGCCGGCCGAGCAGGACCTGCAGGAGGCCGTGCAGGCCAGAGACCCGGCACTTTTCCAGACACGCTATGGGGCGCTGGTGGACGCCTGCAACGCCTGCCATCAGGAGGCGAAGCACGGTTTCATGAAGATCACGATTCCGGAGCGGCCGTCGGTGACGAACCAGTCGTTTGCCCCTGATCGCGGGACCGGCGGCGGCCCATAAGCAATTCGTGAAGTCCGCGCCGGCGGGCATCATATGATCTTCTTTCGCCCGCCGGCCGGGTTTCCTGAGAGAATGGGATGGTGCCGGGGAGGGCTTTCGCCAAACTGCCCACGATGTTCCAATCCCATGCCGCGAACGGCAGGAACGAGCGGGGGTTTTCCCTTCCGATTTTCACCCTCACCGTCCTTTCCGCTCTGCTCGGCCTCATAGTCATTCTGGGGCTGGTGGCGCCGCAGGCGGTCTGGCGGGTGCAGGTTTCGGCGGAGGTTTGGCAGTATCTGGTCGCGCTGCTCGCCATCAAGCTCGTGAACTGTTTCGTCGAGTACTTCTTCCACCGCTACCTGCTCCACAAGCCGGCGCTGCCGCTGCTCAGCTACTTCTACCGGCAGCACACGAAGCACCATGCCCTCACGCGCATCGCCCGGCGGCGCCTGCCCGGCGGCCGGGAGATCCCGTTTGTCGAGAACCTCTATCCGATCACCCGGCCGGAACAGCGGGAGGCCTCGTTCTTCCCGTGGTATTCCCTGCCGGTGTTCGCGCTGCTGATGACGCCGCTGCTGGCGTTCCTCCAATGGCTGCTGCCGTCGCTCCCCTGGCTCATCTCGGGCTATGCGGCGCTCGCCCTGTCGCTCTCGCTCTACGAAGTGTTTCATGCGATCGAGCACTGGCCGTTCGAGAAGTGGGCGCCGTTGATCGAAAGCCGGTGGTGGGGCTGGCTCTGGCGTCGGGCCTACAGCTTCCACCTGCGGCATCACGCCGTGATCGACTGCAATGAGGCGATCTCGGGATTCTTCGCCCTGCCGGTCGCCGACTGGCTGTTCGGCACCTGCGTGATTCCCCAAACGCTCTATGCGGACGGCGAGGAGTGGCGGGCGGCGCAATTTCAAAGTCCGCGACCGCGCTGGATCATCCGGGCCTGCGACCGGGCGGTGAACGCCCTGTCGAAACGGCGCCGGGCCCGCCTGCACGCCGGGGCCAGGCAGGACCAGCCCTGACGGATCATTTCGGCAGGATCGGCAGCAGGCTGATTTCGATGATGTTTTTGTTTTCGGCGCGGCAGCGTTCCAGGACCTCCGGCAGCGGGGCCTTGTCCAGGTTGATGTACGCGATGGCGGCCTCGGCTCCGGCGAAAACCACATTCTCCATCTCCTGAACGTTGATTTCCGCGGTGCGGAGGGTGTCCAGCACGGTGGCGAGAACTCCGGGACGGTCCAGATGACGCACGACCAGCATGTGCGTGGCGGGCGTGCGCTGCGCCAGGTTGACGACGTTGGGCACTTTGCCGGTTTCCTTGAAGGTTTGGATGATGCGCACGGTCTCGGCGGCGATGGCTTCCTGCGCCTGCTCGGTCGAGGCGCCGATGTGATGCGTGCCGTAAACACTGGCGTCCTGGCCGAGCGGGTCGGCGAACAGGCCCGTGCCTCCGGCCGGCTCATTGGCATAAACATCGAGGCCCACGCGCAGCTTGCGGTCCTTGACGGCCTGCGTGAGCGCGTTCTGATCGACGACTTCACTGCGGGCGGTATTGATGAAGTAGGCCCCTTCGCGCATGGCCCCGAAGAAGCGGGAGCCCAGCAGGGCCTTGGTGCCGGAGTTCAGCGCGAGGTGGATACTGACGATGTCGGCGGAAGCCGCGACTTCCTCCGGGCTCGCCTGGTACCTGATGCCGAGGCTTTCGGCGCGCTCCGGCGTGAGACTGCGGCTCCACGCCACGACCGGCATGCCAAAGCCACGGGCGCGGGGCAGCATCTCCGAACCGATCTGACCGAGGCCGATCAGCCCCAGCGTGCGGCCGAACAAACCGCGCGCCTTGGAGTACAGCTCCTTGTTCCATTCGCCCTTGCGCAGGCTGACGATGTTGTCGGCGAGGCGGCGGTCGAGGGCCAGGATCAGCGCGAAGGCCAGCTCCGCCACGGCGATGGAGTTTTTGCCGGGGCAGTTGGACACATAGATGCCGCGGTGCGACGCCGTGGCCACGTCGATGGTGTTGTAACCGGCGCCGGCGCGCACCACCAGTTTCAGCGCGCCGGAGACCAGCATGTTTTGCGTCACCTTGGTCGACCGCACCACCAGCACGTCGGGCAGCGATTGCTGGATCAATTGCACCAGCGCCTCGTCCTTGGTGCCGGGCTGGTAGAGCACTTCGCAGCCGATGGCCGCCAGATGATTACGGCCGGACTGCTCAAACTTGTCAGCGATGAGTACACGCATGATTTAATTCCGTGGAAGGTTTAGGGAGTTGGGGGTGCATTACCGTGATGCGCCCGAAGCTAGGCGGAGACGGACGGAGTGACAAGGGTGCTCGTGCGGGTCCCGTCCAGGAAGCGCCACGCGTTCGACGTGAAGGCATCGCCGGCCGCTAGACGTTGAAGCGGAAGAGCGCGACGTCGCCGTCGCGGATGACGTAATCCCGGCCTTCGAGGCGGTAGTGGCCGATCTCGCGCGCGTGGTGGACGCTGCCGAGCTTCACGAGTTCGTCGTGCGAGATGACCTCGGCCTTGATGAAGCCCTTCTCGAAATCGGTGTGGATGACGCCGGCGGCCTGCGGGGCCTTGGTGCCTTTGCGGACCGTCCAGGCGCGCACCTCCTTCTCATTGTGCGTAAAGAAGGTGATGAGCCCGAGCAGGGTGTAGGTGGCGCGGATCAGCGCGGAGGCGCCGGAATCCTCGATGCCGAGCTCCTTGAGAAATTCCCGCGCCTCGTCGGGTGACAGGTCGGCGAGTTCGGCCTCGATTTTTGCGCTGATGGGAACCAGGGCGGCGTCGTGGTGCGCCCGCACGTACTCGGCGACTTTTTGCACGAAGGGATTCTGCGCGGTGGTCGCGAGGTCACGCTCGGCGACGTTGGCGGCGTAGATGACCGGCTTGGCGGTCAGGAGCTGGAACAGGCGCAGCAGGCGTGGCTCATCCTCGTGCACGTCGAGCGTGTTCGCGGGTCGGGCGGCATTGAGGTGAGGGACCAGCCGCTCCAGCAGCGCGAGTTCGGCGTGCGCCTCCTTTTCTCCGCTCCGTTCCCGCTTGTGCGCCTTCTCGATGCGCTTCTTCACCGCGTCGAGATCGGACAAGACCAGTTCGGTCGTGACCACCTCGATGTCGCGGACCGGGTCAAGGGAGCCCATCGGGTGGGGGGCGTCGTCGTCATCGAAGCAGCGGACGATGTGCATGACGGCGTCGACCTCGCGGATGTTGGCCAGAAACTGGTTGCCGAGGCCCTCGCCTTTGCTGGCACCGGCGACTAGGCCGGCGATATCGAAGAACTCAATAGCCGTCGGGATGACCATGCCGGTCTTGAAGATCTGCTCGAGGTGAGCCAGGCGGTCATCGGGCACATTGACGACGCCGACGTTGGGTTCGATGGTGCAGAACGGATAGTTCGCCACCGCCGCCTTATGCGTGCGGGTGACCGCGTTGAAGAGGGTGGACTTTCCCGTGTTGGGCAACCCGACGATGCCGGCCTTCAGCATAAGCAGGATGCATTGACGGAGCGGGCGGGCTGCCGGGGCAAGCGCAAAACCGCCGGCAGGGAGGGAGCGGCCGATTAATAAATGCTAGAAATTCGGAAAATGGCTGACATAAGTCCTATTGGACCCATAGGACATATGGCAGACGACATGAACGATTCGCAGGACAGGTCGTGGTCGGGCGTCATTGGCCCGCACGGCGGATACCGCGCGCTGAAGTCCTACCAGAATGCCGAAATCATCCACGATGCCACGGTGACGTTCTGCGGCCGATTCATCGACCGCCGTTCGCGCACCAATGATCAGATGGTGCAGGCCGCCCGCAGCGGGAAACAGAACATCGCCGAGGGCAGCATGGCATCGGGCACTTCGACAAAGACCGAGCTCAAGTTGGTCGGGGTGGCGCGGGCCAGTTTGGAGGAGTTGCTGCTGGACTATCAGGATTTCCTGCGTCAGCACGCCCTGTTGCTCTGGGGCAAGGATCACCTGCAGGCGCAGGCAGTGCGTGGGCTGGCCTATGCGCAGAATAGGTCCTATTCGATCTATAAGACCTATATTGAAGAGGGCAGCCCAGAAGTGGCCGCCAACACTTTGATCTGCCTGATTCACCAGACGAACTACCTGCTCGACCAGCAACTGCGCCAACTCGATGAGCGATTTCGCCGGGAGGGTGGCTTCACCGAGAAGCTATACCGGGTTCGAGGCGAGGCAGCGGGAAACCGACACTCTGATCGCTGAGGCCTCGGGTAAGGCGCATCCAGGCAGTTCATCGCAACCGGCCCATTGCGGCCTTGATCAGGTCTGGAAGGCCGCCCCCCGCCAGCAGGGATTCCACCCGTTGGCTGGCGGCATGCTCAAGCACCTGCTGAATATGAACGTCCACCTGCCGGAGGAACGAGGGGGCGACCGCGTAACCGTCGCTCTCGTACGTCAGAATGGGCATGCCGCGCTGGATGCTGAGCGGCTTCAGGATGGCCTCCGAGATCCGGTATGGCAGGCAGTTGAACGGCCCAATAAGAATGATGCCGTCGTAGCCCTCATGATCGGCCTCCAGCCCCTTGCCGACAGCCGGAATGATTTCACCGTAAATGGTGGGAGAGACGTGTTCGGAGGCCGTTTCAAAGAGGGAGGAGATGTCGTTGCCTCCAGCCACGAGCAGGCCGGTCCGCCGGAACAGGCCGCGATAGTATTGCTCGACCTTGCGCTCCGCCTGATAGCTCAGCCACTGCTGCAGGTATTGTTTCCCGTCGGGCTGGAAGATGCGCGTGCAGGCCTTGGCGAAGGCGAGGCTGCCCGGCTTCATCCCCCAGCTGCTGGCGGCACCGGCCGCCCCGTCATAAGTGCCATAGAGGAAGAAATCAGTCAGGTCGACGGGCTTGAGGATGATGCCGCGCGCGGTGTAGAGGTCGCGGACGCCGTCCATGAAGAACGGGCTGAACCGGGTGTAGAAATCGCCGGTGACCACGACGCGAGGACAGGTGAGAGGATCCCGCGTGAGCGGGAGGGCCGCGAGCCGGTCGACAAATCCGGGCAGTTCCGCGTGAAACTCGTCGAGGGACGCGGCCGCGGCCGCGAAGCGGCGCCACTCGTCGCGGAGTTGCTCGCTGGTGCCGGGGGCACCCGCCACGCGAAGCACATGGTCAATCTCCACGAGAATGTCCGCGAGCAGGATGGCCGGCGACAGATTCTTCGCGATGGTGAGCGCCTCGAAGCCGAGGTAGTCATTCTCGGCCGCGACGTTGATCAGGAAGAAATCGGGCCACTGTTGCTCCGCGATGAAGCGCTCGAAGTAGCCCAGGTAGGAGTCGCTGACGCACGGGGCGCCTCCGCGCACGCTGTAGAATCCCGAGATCTCGCCCGGCTGGCGCTGCTCATGGATCTGGAGTAACTGCCCGATGCACAGCGGCAACGGCAGGCATTCCCGGCCCGAGGTGTACTGGAGGCCCCGTTCGAGCTGGTTGCGGTCCAGGGGAACGATCTCGCCGGCATGCATGCCGAGCCAGCGGATGGTCAGGAGGGAGAGGGCTTCGGTATGGTATTGGGAGAAATTGGGGAGATACAGTTTCACCCGTGGGTCGCTCAGCGGCACGTGCTCGCCGTTCGAACGGATGACCCGGCCGCCTTTCGTGAGCCGGCACGGCTTGAACACCGGAGCGTGGCTGGCGTGCCCGGCGCGGTAATTATGGACGATGTCGAGAAATGCCTCCAGGCGGGTCTGGATGCCGGCGTCGGCGGTGTGGGCGTCGATCTCCAGGATGAGGTAGGGTTTGGCGCGCAGCTCGGACGCCAGCAGGGAGTGGGTGAAGGCGTCGATGGTGCAGCTGAAGTTGCTGACGCAAAGCAGGAACAGGTTGGGATGCCGCCGGGCCAGAGCCACGGCGTTCATCATCTGGTTGGCAAAGTGCCACGCCGTGGGGCCCCGGTCGACCGGCATCAGGCAATCGGCGGGAATGGCCGTGACGCCCATGCTGGCGAGTTTCCGACCCACCGATTGCGAGGCTTCCGGCGTGAAGGCGTTATAGCTGTGGCCGGCGAGCAGAACCGCCGGCTTCCCCGCCGCCACCGCCTGCTCGAGCGCGCGCTGCCCCAGATCGCGCAGGGCGCGTTCGGTTTCCGTCTGGGCGCGCACGGCGGCCGCCCAGGCGCGCTCGGCCGGTTCGCGGCGGGCGCCCAGCTCGCGCACCACCAGCTCCACCAGCGCCGGGCTGCCTTCGTAGCCGTTGGTGAAATCCAGCAACGGGGAAAGGAAGCGGATGTCGGGAAACGCCTTGGCGATGAAGTAGGGGCCGGCCTGGGTGATGGGACAGAGATAGGAATCCCGGCAGGCATTGGGCTGCGGCATGCGCATCACGTGGGGCAGGAAAACCAGATTCACTCCGTGGCGGGCGAGATCCAGCACCGCGCCATGCGCGATCTGCACGGGAAAACAGAAACCGGAATGCGACTTCAGATCGCCTTGTGGATCCACGCCGGACAGCACCACCTCCATTCCCAGTCCGGAAAAGAACGTCGCATAAAGCGGGTAGAGCGAGTGGGTCGTCAGCGCCCGCAGAATACCGATGCGGGTCGCGCGGGCGGGCGCATCGCGGTCGGAGCGTCCGAGGGACTCCTCCAGGAACGATCGGGCGTCTTCCAGCGCCTGTTCGACCCGCTGGCGGCGGGAGCGTTTTGCCGGCTCGCGCCTCGGCGGCGGTGAGAGGAACCTCCTGGTGTCGCCAAAGACCAGGTCGGCCCGCTGCTCCACGAGGTCGGGCGCCGCGGCGGCGCGGGATTTTCGCTTCCACACATTCTCGTACAGGCTGCAGCGGCCGCCGAACGGGAACCGCCGGCCGGCCACCTCGAAACGGTCGACGCTGCAGAACAGCTTGCAGGCCCGGCACGTGAACTGGCCGACCAGCTTCATCTCCGGCGCGGCCAGGCTGAGCAGGTCGGTGGAGGCGCCCAAGGCGCCGGCGCGTTCAAGGGCCAGCAGGCCGACCCCCAGCGCGCCGAGCAATTCCGGGCTGGGCGGGATCACGACCGGGCGGTCGACGCTGTGCGCGAAAGCGTGGCCGACCGCGCGGTTCAGGGCCACGCCGCCCTGCAGGAACACCTTTTTGCCCAGGGCGCGCGGCCCCTTGACGCGGGTGAGGTAGTTGCCGGCGATCGCGTAGACGAGCCCGGCCACAATATCGTCGCGCGAGTGGCCTTGCTGCTGGGCGAGGCGGATGTCGGAGTTGATGAACGCCGCACAGGTGGCCTTGACATGCACGGGAGAGGTTGCGGCCAAAGCGACGTCCGCGATGTCGGAGACCGTGAGGCCGAGGTCGCCCTGCGCGCTTTCCTCGAGAAAGGAACCGGTGCCGGCCGAGCAGGCGTTGTTCATCGCGTAATCGACGGGCACGCCGTTGCGCAAGAGAATGAATTTGGAGTCCTGGCCGCCGATTTCGAAGATGGTGTCCACGTCGGCGTCAAAGTGGATCGCGCCCGCCGCCTGCGCGGAGATCTCGTTGTAGACGTGGGCGGTGCCGAAGTAGGCGCCGAGGAGTTCGCGGGCCGAGCCGGTCGTGCCCGTGAGTCCGACGGGACGGTTGCCGACCTGCGCGACGAGCGCCCGCAGGCATTCGCGGGTCGCCGCCACGGGATCGCCGCGGGTGTGCCGGTAATGCGAAGCCACGACGCCCTGCGTCGCGGGATCGAGCAGGATGGCCTTGGTCGTGGTCGAGCCCGCATCCACGCCGAGGACCAGCAGGCCATCGGCCGGCGCCTGCCGCTGCGGCGCGGCAATGACCTGCACCCGGCCGGCGTAGCGATGGAGCGGCGGAAGGCTGCCCAGGCCCGGCTGGCGCGAAATCTTGGGGGACGGGTGGCGCGGTTCATCGCGGGTGAGCAGGGCGCAGCCCCATGCTTCAAACCACGGACTCTCCGGAAGCGTGACGAACCCGGTGGCGGGCAGTTTCTCGCGAAGGGCGGCCAGCATCGCCGCGTTGCGGGTCACGCCGCCGATCAACAGCACCCGGCGCAGCTCGCGCTGCGCTTTTTCAAGCAACGCGATCACCTTGTTTGCCATGCTGTCGTGGAGCGTGCGCAGAATGTCGTCGGGGGAGGCTTCCTTGCGGTTGAGTTTGTGCGTGATGTCCGACTTGCAGTGCACCGAACAGCGGGAGGCCAGCGGCACCACGTGTCCGTTGAACGAACGGCGGATTGCCTCCTCGACGTCCAGCCCCATGCGGCCGATCTGCTGCACGAAGAACTCGCCGCTGCCCGCCGCGCACTTGTTGTGCGACAGGACGTGGGCGATTTTCCCGTCCGCGAGGATGTAGACCAGAAAGGACTCCCCGCCGAGGGAAACCACCGCATCAAACCCGCCGTCCGTCTCGCGCAGCGCCCGTTGGATGGCGGCGACCTCCGGGATGTGGCCGAGATGACCGGATACGCCGAAATAGCCGGCGTCGGCGAACTCCGGCTCGGCGATGAGTCCGGAAAGAACCTCTAGGGGCCGGCCTTGGTGCGCCACCACCCGGGCGCTTCGGGCGTCGCCGCGCAGGGTCACCACCTTCACCGTCAGGGCACCGATGTTGACCCCCACAAAGGACATCGCGGCATCTCCTGGTCTTGGTTGCTGATGGATGGTTTGCGTCTTTGGCCCCCTTACCCCTTCGGAACCTCGTTGTCCAAGACAGAAGTGACGCCGGCGCGTCACCAGGGTTTCGATGCAACCGGACGTTCGAGCGGCATTGCCAAACCTGCGGCGAGGGCTCAGGGTCGTCGATGCCGGCGCAGGACGCGTGGTATTTAGGCTCAACTTGGAGGCAACACCATGGCCAAGGCATTTCATGAACTGACCGAGCGTGAGATCCTCGCGCTCGCCATCGCCCTCGAGGAGGAGGACGGGCGGATCTACGGCGAGTTTGCCGAGCGGATGCGCGGCGATTATCCCGCGACGGCCGCCGCGCTGACCGCCATGCAGGAGGAGGAGTCGAATCATCGACACCGGTTGCTCGAAGCCTACCGGGCGCGGTTTGGGGAGCATCTTCCACTGATGCGGCGGCAGGACGTGAAGGGCTTCGTAGACCGCAAGCCGCTCTGGATGGCCCGCGTGCTGACCGTGGCGCAGGTGCGGCGCGAGGCGGAGATGATGGAGTTTGAGACGCGCCGGTTCTACGAGGCCGTCGCCCAGCGCACGACCGATGCGGGCATCCGGCAACTGTTGGGCGACCTGGCCCAGGAGGAGCGCCGGCACTCCGCGCTGGCCGAGCACTTTGAAAAGGAGCAGACCACCTCCGGCGCCCGCGCCGAGGAGGAGGCCACGCAGCGCCGGATGTTTGTGCTGCAGATCGTGCAGCCGGCGCTGGCCGGGCTGATGGACGGTTCGGTGTCGACGCTCGCGCCGTTGTTTGCCGCGGCGTTTGCCACCCGCAACAGCTGGGATGCGTTTCTCGTGGGCATGGCGGCGTCGGTGGGTGCGGGCATCAGCATGGGTTTTGCCGAGGCGCTCTCGGACGACGGCGCGCTGAGTGGCCGCGGGCATCCGTGGCTGCGGGGCGCGGTGTGCGGTATCATGACGACGCTAGGCGGCATCGGCCACACGCTGCCCTTCCTCATTCCCGACTTCGGGGTGGCGACGGGCGTGGCGGCCGCGGTGGTGCTGGTCGAACTGATCATCATCTCCTGGATTCGGCACCACTACATGGACACGCGGTTCCTTTCGGCGGCGTTCCAGGTCATCCTCGGCGGCCTGCTGGTGTTCCTCGCCGGCATCCTCATCGGTTCGGCGTGAGAAGGGAAGCCGCCCGACACCGGGCTTGACAAGCCAATGGCCGCCCGGTGCACTCGTCGGCTTTTCCAAACGACTCAACGTCCGTTCGCCTCCCTCATGGCTCTCAAAATCCGTCTTTCCCGCATCGGCACCAAACACAAACCCATCTACCGGGTGGTGGTGGCTGAGGAGCGTTCCCGTCGCGATGGCGACGCCGTGGAAATCCTCGGCACCTACACGCCCGAGGCCAAGGGCAACCCGCTCAAAATCAACCTCGTCCGCGCGGACTACTGGTACAGCAAGGGCGCCCGGCCGACCGACACGATGCACGCGCTGATCAAGAAGGAGCGCCGCCGCCAGGCCGCCGTGGCCGCTTCGGCTTCGGCCGCGGCACCTGCCACGCCCGCCGCTCCCGCCGCCACAGCCTCCGCCTGAGAGCCAAACAACCAAGACGCGAAGGCACCAAGTTCGATGCACGCTTCGGCCCTGGAAACCACCCGGGGCCTTTTTGTTGGGTCAATACCAGGCTTTACCCTTTGTGCCTTTGCGTCTTGGTTGTTCATCCTCATCCGCCATGCCCCTGCACATTGACATCCTCACGCTGTTTCCGCGGATGCTCGACGGCTTCCTGGCCGAGAGCATCGTGGGCAAGGGCATTGAGGGCGGACTCCTGTCGGTCAAGGTGCACAACCTGCGCGACTGGACGACCGACAAGCACAAGACAGCCGACGACCGGCCCTTCGGCGGCGGGGCGGGCATGGTGCTGAAACCCGAGCCCGTGTTCGCCGCCATCGAGCAACTCCAGAAGCCCGGCTGCCGGCGCATCTACCTCACGCCCGACGGCGTGCCGCTCAGTCCCGGCCTCGCCGGGGAGCTTTCGCGCCAGCAGCATCTTATCCTGCTCAGCGGCCATTACGAGGGCGTCGACCAGCGTATTCGCGACCGCCTGATCGACCAGGAAATCAGCATCGGCGATTATGTGCTCACGAACGGCACGCTGGCGGCGGCGGTGCTCGTCGACGCGCTGGCCCGTTTCATCCCGGGCGTGCTCGGGGAGGAAAAGTCGTTGACGAACGAAAGCTTCACCGGCAAGTTGCTCGACTTTCCTCAGTACACGCGGCCCGCCGAATTTCGCGGCATGTCCGTGCCGGAAGTGCTCCTGTCGGGGCATCACGGCGAGATCGAGAAGTGGCGGCTTGCGCGGCGTATCGAGAAAACCCGCCAGGTCAGACCCGATTTACTGGAGAAGCAGCAACATGAATCCGATCATCAAGGAAATCACCGCCCATCAGCTTAAGAAGGGCCTGCCGGCCTTCAAAGTGGGCGATGGCGTGCGCGTCCACACGAAGGTGCGCGAAGGCGACAAGGAGCGCATCCAGATCTTCTCCGGCGTCGTGATCGCCCGCAAGGGGCACGGCATCCACGAGACGTTCACCGTCCGCCGCATCAGCTACGGCGAGGGCGTCGAGCGCGTGTTCCCGGTCAACTCGCCCAACATCGACAAGATCGAGATCGAGCGCGAGAGCGAGCCGATGCGCGCCCGCATGTACTACCTGCGCGAGCGGACAGGCAAGGCGGCGATGGCCGTCAAGAAGAAGCGTTATGAGGAGGAAGCGCCGGCGGAGGCGGCTTCCGCGGCCGACTCCACCGCGCCAGCGCCCGCTGCCGACACTCCGGCCAGCTGAGGTGGCTTTCCGGTAGGAAGGTCGCTTGCGACCGATGATCGCCCCGCTCTGCTGGCCAGCAGCGGGCTTCCTACATTCTGTCTTCGGCCCAACGAGTCCGTCGGGGCTCGCTGTTTGTTTCCAAATTTGGGCTTTCCACCGCGCGCGCGAAACCGTTAGACAGACACGCTTGTTTGGCCGCGCCAGTTGCGGCGCAGGCGTCTTCCCCAGCACGATTTTATCCATGAAGCTTGACACCGAGATTCTCACCAAGGCCTGTGCCCAGGCCCGCGGCCTCGCCATCGATGCCGTCCACCAAGCCGCCTCCGGCCACCTCGGCCTGCCCCTCGGCGCCACCGAGATCGGCGCCGTGCTCTACGGGCACGCGCTCGTGCACAACCCGGACGAACCGCGCTGGCTCAACCGCGACCGCTTCATTCTCTCCGCGGGCCACGGCAGCATGTTCCTTTACAGCTGGCTGCACCTCAGCGGCTACGACCTCCCGCTCGAGGAGCTGAAAAATTTCCGTCAGCTCCACAGCAAGACTCCGGGCCACCCGGAGTTTCGCGAGGCGCCCGGCGTCGAGTGCACCACCGGGCCGCTCGGCCAGGGCGTGGGCAACGCCGTCGGCATGGCCGTGGCCGGCAAGATGGCCGAGGCCCGTTTCAACACGCCGGAGCACACGATCTTCGATTATCATGTCATCTGCCTCGCGGGCGACGGCTGCATGCAGGAGGGCGTGGGGATGGAGGCCGCCGCCTTTGCCGGTCACCAGGGCCTCGACAACCTCATCCTCATCTACGACTCCAACGACGTCACCCTCGATGCCATGGCGGCGAAGACGCAGAGCGAGAACACCGCGCTGCGTTTCAAGGCCATCAGCTGGGACGTGCAGACGCTGCCCGACGGCCACGATTTGCCGGCCATTCTCAAGGCCATCAACAAGGCCAAGCGGGCGAAGTCCGGCAAGCCGCAGCTCATCATCGCGAAGACGATCATCGGGAAGGGCATCCCCGAGGTGCAGGGCACCGCGAAGGGGCATGGCGAGGGCGGTGCCAAATTCGCCGACGCCGCACGCGCCGGCCTCGGCCTGCCCGCCGACCAGCATTTCTTTGTGAGTGACGAGGTGCGCGCCTACTTTGCCGCGCACAAGAAGCGCCTCGTCCGCGCCTGTCGGAAGTGGAAGAAGACCTACGAGGCCTGGCGCACCGCCAACCCCGACCAGGCCGCGCTGCTCGACACGCGTTCCGCGCAGCCGAGCGCCGCCGCGCTGCTGGAGAAGATCCCGCTCTTTCCGGCCGACGCCAAGCTCGCCACGCGCGCCGCGGGCCGCGACGTGCTCCAGCCGTTGGCCGCCGCGCTGCCGCTGCTCATCTCCGGCAGCGCCGATCTCCACGGCTCGACGCTCAACTACATTGCCGCCGACCAGGATTTCGACAAAACCAACCGCGCCGGCCGCAACATCCGTTACGGCATCCGCGAGCATGCGATGACGGCCATTAGCAACGGCGTGGCCTATGACGGCCTGTTCCGCCCCTCGTGCGCCACCTTTTTGGTGTTTGCCGACTACAGCCGCCCCGCCATGCGTCTGGCGGCACTTGCGAAGCTGCCGGTGGTATATATCTACACGCACGATTCCGTCGGGGTGGGCGAGGACGGCCCCACGCACCAGCCGGTCGAAACACTCTCATCGCTGCGTCTCATACCAGGATTCGACGTCATCCGTCCGGCCGACCCGGAAGAGACGGCTGGCGCTTTTGCTGCGGCGCTGGAGCGTATCGATGGACCGACGCTCATCGCGTTGACACGGCAGGCCGTGCCCACACTCAATGAGATTCCACCACACATCCGCCGCGCAGGCGTGCTCAAGGGCGGCTATGTGGCCGTGCAGGAGACGGCGCCGCTCACCCACATCCTACTGGCCACGGGCAGCGAACTGCAACTGGCGATCTCCGCCGCCAAATTGCTGGGAGCCGGCGTGCGGGTGGTGTCGATGCCATCCTTCGAGCGATTCAATCGTCAGCCGGCCGAGTATCGAGACGCGATCCTGCCACCGTCGTGCCGCAAACGGGTGGCCGTCGAAGCGGGCGTCACGCCGCTCTGGCGCGAGTATGTCGGCCTTGACGGCGCCGTCGTGGGCATCGACCGCTTCGGGCTGAGCGCGCCGGCGCCGGTGGTGTTCAAGGAGCTCGGCATCACCGCGGATGCGGTCGTGGCGGCCGCGAAGTCGCTGTAGGGACGCACCACTGGTTCATGCTGGCCCGGGCGGACCAATACACCGCCCATTCTATTTCCAGCGCTGGTCGCGCCCGGATTCCTGCGTCCTCTTATCGGGGATAAGTCCAACTTCTGCTTGGGGCAGAAGGAATAATAGCGGGCAGTTTTTGCTTGTCAGAATAGTTAGGAGCCTTACCGTCAGCCCCCTTATTATTTTCCCACCTCATCACTACCCATAACGATGCTCCTTCTCAAAGAAGTGCCGAAATACGAATGCCTCCTCGAGAGTTCCAAGCGCTATCCCGAGCTGGATCCATCGGCCATGGAGGCATTTTTGCACCTGATGCGGACGAGCACCGAATTGACGGAGGCCTTCGACGCGCTTCATGCCAGTCACAACATTTCGCATGGGCGTTTTATCGTCCTCATGTTGCTGAACCGTGACCCGGAGAAGCCGGTCAACCCCGCCGATCTGGCCGACCGTGCCAACGTGACCCGGGCTACAATAACCGGGCTCATCGACACGCTGGAGCGCGATGGCTTTGTTAAACGTGAACACACCTTGGACGACCGCCGCATGATGCTAGTGCGGCTGACGGCAGAAGGGCGGGGTTATTTCGATAAAATCCTGCCTGATTACTTCCGTCGCGTCGCTATGGTCATGAGTCAGCTTACGGTGGCCGAGCACAAGACGCTTGTCACCTTGATGGGCAAGATCCAACAGAACATGCCCGCGATCTGTGCCGGTCCGCTGCCCAAGTCCACGGATGCCTGAAGAACCCTCCTGCTTTTCCCCTCCCTTTCCAATCCTCAACCTGCTTCACCCATGGCCAAGAGAATGATCCTGATGCTGCTCGCGATGACCCTCCTTGTCGGAGGCATCCTGGGCTTCAAACTTTTTGGACGTTACATGATGAACAAGTCCTTGGCGGCGCAGAAGCCGCCGCCGGCGGCGGTGTCCACCCTCGAGGCCAGGGAGGAGTCTTGGCAGCCGACTCTGCATGCGGTGGGAAGCTTCGCCGCCGTGCAGGGCATTATTGTCAGCGCCCAGCTTGACGGCGCGGTCACCAAGATCGCGTTCGAGTCGGGTGCGACCGTGAAAGAGGGCGACCTCCTCGTGCAGCAGGATGTTTCGGCCGAGGAGGCGCAGCTGGCCAGCGCCGAGGCGGGCGCCGTGCTGGCGCGGCTCAGCCTCGATCGCGCCCGGGAATTGCGCGCCCAAGGAACCAACGCCCAGGCCGATCTTGATGCCGCCACTGCCGCGTGCCAGCAGACGCAGGCGAACGTCGCGGAAATCAAGGCCACGATCGACAAGAAGACCATCCGCGCGCCGTTTGCCGGCCGCCTCGGCATCCGGCAGATCAATCTGGGCCAGTTTCTCCGCAGCGGTGCCACCATCGTGCCACTCCAAGCCCTTGATCCCATTTACATCGACTTTGCGCTGCCGCAGCAGAGCGCGGCGCAGGTCGCGGTGGGCCAGCCGGTGCATGTGACCGTCGATGCCTATCCCGGCGAGGTCTCTGAGGGGAGGGTGACTGCCCTGAATCCCAACGTGGACGACGCAACGCGCAATTTCCAGCTCCAAGCCACATTGAAGAATGCCGACGGCAGGCTGCTCCCTGGAATGTTTGGCTCCGTGGAAGTGCAGCTGCCGGTTATCGAGAAGGTCGTCACCGTCCCGCTCTCCGCCATCGTCTACAATCCCTACGGCAATGCTGTTTACATTGTGGAGAAGCAGGGAAAGGACGGGCAGGAACTCATCGTGCGCCAGCAGTTTGTCCAGACCGGCGCCACCCGCGGCGACCAGGTGGCCGTTGTTAAAGGAGTGAAGCCCGGGGATGTCGTGGTCACCGCCGGCCAGCTCAAGCTGCGCAACGGCGCCAGCATTGTCATCAACAACGCGGTCGCGACGAGCGATTCCGCGTCGCCCCGACCCGATCATCCCTGATCCGCGATGAACTTCACGGATCTCTTCATCAAACGGCCGGTCCTCGCGACGGTCATCAGCCTGCTGATCCTGCTGATCGGGTTTCGCTCCATTGAGCTGCTCAACGTCCGACAGTACCCGCGTAGCGACATCGCCGTCGTGACCGTCACCACCGTGTACGTCGGCGCCAGCGCCGATCTCATCCGTGGTTTTATCACCACGCCGCTCGAACGGCAGATCGCGAGCGCCGATGGCATTGACTACATGGAGTCGAGCAGCGGGCCCGGGGTGAGTTTGATCACCGTCCACCTGCGCCTCAACTACGATCCGAACGCCGCGCTTACGCAGATCACCTCGAAGGTGAGCAAGGTGCGCAACCAGCTGCCCGCCGACGCGCAGGATCCGGTCATCGACGTCCAGATGGCCGAGTCGACCGCCGCCATGTATATGATGTTTTCCAGCGACGTGCTCGATTCGAACCAGATCACCGACTACCTCTACCGCGTCGTGCAACCCAAGCTCAACGCCGTGTCCGGCGTACAGAGCGCCCAGATCGTCGGGGGCCGCATCTTTGCCATGCGCATCTGGCTGAAGCCTGACAAGCTCGCCGCCTATGGCCTCAGCCCCTCGCAGGTGTGGCAGGCACTCGCGACCAACAACTATCTCTCCGCCGTCGGTTCCACCAAGGGTTCGATGGTCTCGGTGAATCTCAACGTCTCCACCGATCTGCATACCGCGGACGAGTTTCGCCGGCTGGTGATCCGGGAGCAGAATGACGCCATCATCCGGCTGGGCGACATCGCCGAGGTGGTGCTCGGCGCCGAGGACTATGAATCGACGGTCAAGTTCGGCGGCAATCCCACCACCGGCATTGCCATCAACGTCCTGCCCACCGCCAATGTGCTCACCGTCATCAACGATGTCCGCAAGGTTTTTCCCCAGATCGTCTCCGAGCTGCCGCGCGGCGTCTACGCCTCGATTCCCTACGACGCCACGGATTATATCCGGAGCGCGATCAACGAAGTCGTCAGCACCCTGATCGAGGCCCTGCTGATCGTCATCGTCATCATCTACCTGTTTCTCGGCACGTTCCGCTCGGTCATCATTCCCATCGTGGCCATGCCGCTTTCCCTGGTCGGCGCGTGTTTCCTCATGCTGGCGATGGGTTTTTCCATCAACCTGCTGACCCTGCTGGCCATGGTGCTGGCCATTGGGCTCGTGGTGGATGACGCCATTGTCGTGGTCGAAAACATCCACCGGCACATCGAGGAGGGGCTTTCGCCGCTTACGGCCAGCCTGAAGGGGGCGCGCGAACTGGGCGGTCCGGTCATCGCCATGACCATCACGCTCGCCGCCGTTTATGCCCCCATTGGTTTCCAAGGCGGGCTCACCGGCGCGCTCTTCCGCGAATTCGCGTTCACGCTGGCCGGTTCGGTCATCGTGTCAGGGGTGGTGGCGCTCACGTTGTCTCCGATGATGTGCTCGAAACTGCTCAAGCACGATGAGGGCAACCACCAGCGGTTCGCCCACTTCCTTGACCAGCAGTTCGACAAAATCCGCGCGGGCTACCAGCGCCTCCTCCATTCCACGCTCGACTACCGTCCGGTGGTCGTGGTCTTTGCGCTCATCGTTTTCGCCAGCTTGGTGCCGTTTTATCTGCTCTCGAAAAACGATCTCGCCCCGGACGAAGACCAGGGAATGATCATCGCCATGGGCGCCGCCGCGCCCAACGCGAACATCGACCAACTGGCCGGCTACTCCGACGAAATCACCGGGCTCCTCAAGGGCTTTCCCGAGACCGCGCGAACGATCCAGATCAACGGTTATCCCGCGAGCAACAGCAGCATCACGCTCATGGCGTTGAAGCCCTGGAACCAACGCGACCGCACCACCATGCAGCTGCTGCCGGAAGTCACCCAGAAACTGGGCAGCGTTGCCGGCATGCGCATGTTGACGTTCTTGCGGCCGCCGCTCCCCGGCACCGGCGGTGCCAACGTGCAGTTTGTCGTGGTTTCCACGGACGCTCCCGCCCGCATCGCCCAAGTGGCGGACGCCCTCGTTCAGGAAGCCGTCAAGAGCGGCCTGTTTTTCTATGCCGACAGCAACCTCAAGTTCGACCAGGCCCAAGCCTATATTGACGTCGATCGCGACAAGGCCGCCGCGCTCGGCATGAGCATGGCTCAAATCGGCGCCGATCTCGGTTCCCTGCTCGGCGGCAATTACGTCAATTTTTTCAACATCCAGGGCAGCAGCTACAAGGTCGTCCCGCAGGTTGACCGCATCTTCCGTCTCAATCCCGACCAGCTTGGCAGCTATTACATCAGCACCGGCAAGGGCGATCTCGTGCCGCTGTCGACGCTGGCATCGGTGCGTTACCAAGCGCAACCGCAGGCGTTGAATCGCTTCCAGCAGCTCAATGCCGCCACCCTCACCCTGGTGCCCAAGCCGGGCATCACGCAGGGGCAGGCGCTCGATTTCCTGAACGCCAAGGCCCGCGAAATCTTCCCCGAGGGTTATACGGTGGATTACGGCGGCCAGTCGCGGCAGTTTGTGCAGGAAAGCGGCACTTTCCTCGTCACCCTGGCCTTCGCCGTCATCATCATTTTCCTCGTGCTGGCGGCGCAGTTTGAGAGCTTCCGCGATCCGCTCATCATCATGCTGAGCGTGCCGCTGGCGATTTCGGGAGCGCTGGCCTTCATCAGCCTTGGTTTCCACGGACTCTCTCTGAACATCTACACCAAGGTGGGTCTCATCACGTTGATCGGTCTTGTCACCAAGCACGGTATTCTCATCACGCAGTTTGCCAACCAGCTGCAACGCGAGGGGAAGGGCAAGCGCGAAGCCGTGGAGGAGGCCGCCGGGGTGCGGCTTCGCCCCATTCTCATGACCACGGCGGCCATGGTGCTCGGCGTCATGCCGCTGGTCTTCGCGTCCGGCGCGGGTGCAGTCAGCCGCCAGCATATGGGACTTATCATCGCCACGGGCATGAGCGTCGGCACGCTGTTCACCCTGTTTGTCGTGCCCACTGCGTATACGCTGCTGGCGCGCGATCACCAGGCCGACCGCCGGCTGCTGGGCGCCGTTGCCGTTGAGTCGGAGTTGAAAGTCCATCCACACCCCGCCGTCTGATTGCTGTCCATGATTTCCCTTACGCCTATGAAGCCTCACATTCCAAGTTTTGCCCTTGCCGCGGCCCTGGCTCTCTCCGCCTCCGGCCTCCGGGCCGCGCCCAATCCCGGGCAGCCGGTGCCGGATACGCTCGATCTCAAGAACGCTGTCGCCTTCGCGCTGGAAAATAACTTCACCATCCGGCAGGCGCGCGAGCGCATCCGGCAGCAGGAGGGGGTCGAAATCCAGGTGCAGGCGCGGCAGATTCCCAACGTCAGCGCTGCCGGCAGCTACACCGGCAATTCCCGGCAGATTTCCAGTTATAACCCGCCCAACGATAGCAGTTGGGCCGTCTCGCTGCAGGCGCGTCAGGTGCTTTATGCCGGCGGCGGAGTAACCGCCTCGGTGAAAAGCGCCCAGCTCGCGCGCGAAGCCGCCATGTTTGAGCTGGAGGGCATCATCAACCAGCAGCTCCTGGCAGTCCGCACCCAGTTTTACACCGTCCTGCTCGCGAAGGAGAAAATCAAGGTGCAGGAGGAAAATGTCACCCTGCTCGAGCAGCAGTTGAAGGACGCCCAGAGCCGTCTGGGCGCAGGTACCGTTTCCAACTTTGAAGTGCTCCGCGCCGTGGTGGCGCTGGCCAACGGCCAGCCGCCGCTCATCCAGGCGCGCAATGACTACCGCATCGCCATCGAGCAGTTGCGCCAGGTGCTGGGGTTGATCACCAACTACGGTCCCAACGCCACCAAGGTGCCCGAGTTCGTCGGCGCGCTGGAAGTCGGCCAGCCCGCGAGCTACCAGTTGACTGATGCGCTGGCCGCCGCGCATGCCAACCGTCCCGAGCTTCAGCGGCTCGCCCGGCTCGAAAACGCCGGCGAGCAGACCGTCAAGGCCAACCGCGCCGGCTACCTGCCGGAAATTGATCTGGTCGGTGGCTATGAATGGGTGCGGAGCCCGGTGTTTTCAGCGGCATGGAGCAACCGTTTGGAAGGCTGGACCGCCGGCGTCCAGGCCCAGTGGAACATTTTTGACGGACGCGCCACGGCCGGTCGCGTGATCCAAGCCAGATCGCAGCTTGATCAGGCCAAGCTCTCGCTGGCCGAGGCCACGCTTTCCGTCGAGGTGCAGGTTCGCCAAGCCTACTCGTCGTTGATCGAGGCATGGGAACTGGTGCAAGCCTCCGTCAAAACGGTTGAGCAGGCGCAGGAGGCGCTCCGCCTCGCCAACGTCCGCTACGGCGCCGGCACGGCCACGCAACTCGACGTGCTCACGAGCCAGGTGGCGCTCACGGAGGCGCGCTTGAACCAGCTGCAGGCCGATTACGGTTACAACGTCGCGCTGGCCGCCATGCGCCAAGCCATCGGTCTGGCTGACGAATTCGTGCGTTCCTGATGGGATGATCAGGCTGCCCGGGGATCCCGAGGCGGCCGCGAAGCCAGACGCGGCGGCACGGGTTTCCAGGGCGGCCGGCAAGGACATTCGTCCGGCGGCACTGGCGTCGCATTTCGTGGTCAGAAGGTTGCCAATGATGGCGTTTTCCTGAATCTTCGCTTCAATCGTGAAAATTGTCCGGGATCTGCTCGTCGTTATTGCCGGCGTGATCTTGGCGGCCATCCTCGTCGTGATCGTGGCGTTCATGCCCGCGGTCCAGCGCTGGGTGGTGCTCAAGGCCGCCGCCGGCCGGCCCGGACTGAACCTGACCGTGGAGCGGCTGGCCATCCGGCCCGGCTCCCTCACGATCCACAACCTGCGGCTTGACCAGCCGGGCGCGCAGGTGGCGCTGGCCGATGCCACGGCCGAGCTATCACTGTGGGAGGTGGTCGCCCATCGGCGCGTGATCATTCACCAGGCCAGCGTCGCCGGCTTGAAGATGGATTTGACCAGTCGCACTCACCCGGTGCCGGCGCCGGGTGGGGGCAGCGCCCCTCTGCCGGAACCAGCGGCAAAAGTGCCGGCAACGGCAGCGGCTCCAACCTCCATCCCTCGGGCGGCTCCCCGGCCGGCGGCATTCGACGGCGTCTTCAAATATCTTCACCTTCCACTCGATGTTGTGCTCGAGAAATGCCGTCTCGACGCCGAGGTCGTTTTTTCCCCGGCGAGGGGCAAACCACCCGTGCATCTGCGGCTGAAGCTGACCGGTGGCCACTTCGCGCCGGGACAGGAGGCAAAGTTTGATTTTGATGCCATCATTCAAAACCCGGATTCCCACGCACCGGTCGACAAGGTCGAGGCCCAGGGCACGCTGACGGCGACGCTCGATCCCCGCTCCGGGCTGGAGCGCATCGGAGCGCATCTCGAGGCGGTGGCGGGCGGCCCGCTGCTGCCTGCACCCGCCCGCCTGCAGGCCGACGTGAGGCTGGCGCGCACCGCGGCGGGTGAAGCCTATGCGCTGACCCTGAATTCGCTGGAAGCCGGGGTGGAGAACCGGCTGCTCGGCCTCAACATCGATTATGTCGCCGGTTCAGCCAGACTCACGGGATCGTGGCAGGTGCAGGCCAGCCAGCGGCAGGTGGCGCCGTTTGTACTCGGCGTGATGCTGCCGGAGTTCTCCGCCGTCGGGGAGGGGCGGTTTGAAATGAATTCCGCCACGCGGGACGTGCGACTGGCCGGACGGTTCGCCGGCGAAGTCAATCAGCTTGAAATCATCGACCCGCGTCTGCGCGAACTTGGCAGGCTCAGCACGGCGACCACCTTCGACCTGGAATACGGCGGTGGCCACGTGCGGGTCAGTGAACTGGTCGCCAGCATCAGCGGCCGGAAGCCGGTGCTTTCGCTGCAAGCCATCCAGCCCTTCGCCATCGATCTCACTTCCCACAAACTGGTGACCGCCAATCCCGAGAAGGAATTGCTGCAGGTGAACATCGAGGGGGTGCCGCTCGCGTGGGCCCGGCCTTTTGCCTCCACCTTTGAGGTGGCGGGCGACGAGGTCAGGGGCGGTTTTGTCGCCTCATTGCATGGCGGGCGGGTATGGCTGCGCACGACCTCGCCACTGGCCGTGCGGGGGCTGGCCGTGACCCGGGCCGGCCGCGTTCTCCTGCCGGCCAGCGACATCAGCGTCCTCGCCGAGGTTGAGCATTCGAAGGAGGAAACCCGGATCAGGCTGGAAGGATTGACCTTGGAGACGGCGACCGATGACCGGCTCAACGCCCGGGGCGAAGTGAGCATAAAGTCCGGCGCGGTGCCGGCGACGACGCTGCAGGCAAGTTTTGAGGCCATCCTGCCCACGCTGCTTTCCGCCTACGCGCCGATCGGTCCGGTGGAGGCGCGCGGCGCGGTGGCCGGCTCGCAGTCGGGAGGCACCATCCAGATCGACCGCCTGGACGCGCATCTGCTCACCCCCGAGGGGCGCCCGCTCCTGGAGTTGTCGTCGGCGGAGGCTTTCCATTTCAACATCGCCCAGTGGAATATCGCCGCCGTGTCCGGCCGCTCCGGTGAACTGCTGCGGGTGAAATTCGGACGCGTGCCGCTGAATCTGCTCCAGCCATATCTGGGCGCGCTCGAACTCGCGGGGGACCTTCTGCCGGGCGAACTGTGGGTGCGGACCGAGGGGGGGACGCTGCATGCCGCGGCGGCGGCGCCGCTGCGCGTGGAGAAACTTACCGCCGGCGAGGCCGGCCGGGCGTGGGTGAGGGATCTGACCGTTGAGATTGAGCCCGTCGTCGATTGTTCGACGCAGGGTGTGACGGCCAGAATGACCGCGCTGCGCGTGCGCAACGCCGTGGGCGCCACCCTGCTTTCCGCCCAGGCCGAGGCAACCGTCGGGCCGGATCTCGCCCAACCCAAGGTGCGGGGCGCGGCGACGTTCGATCTATCGGTGCCCGCCCTCGCCGCCCAGCCGTTCATGGCCGGTTACACGCCTCCGGCGCAGGGCAGGATGAGTGGCGAGGTAAAGTTTTCCTTGGATCACGATCTGCTCGGTGAGGGCCAGCTCACGCTCAACGGTCTGGTTTCGCCCGCGACCCGCGAGCCGCTGCCCGTGGCCAATCTGTCATTCCGCGCCGGCCTCGGTGAAAAGGGCGATGTGGCCGTGCAGATGCCGCTGCTCATCGACCGCTCGGGCGAACGTTCCGACCTGACCGTGGCGGCCACGTTGCACCCCGTCGGATCGGGCCGGTCGCTGGATGCCAAAATCTCCAGCCAGCATTTTGTGATCGATGACGCCCTCGCGCTCGTGCGGGCGTTTGCCGCGCCGATCACCGCGGCGGGGGAGGACAAGCCCGCCGGACCGCCGGCGCGCACTCCTGAGGGCGGCGGCATGCCGACGGAGCCGCGGCCGCTGCCGCCAGCCGCGGCCGTTTCCGCTCCGGCCAAGCCTCCGGCTGACGCCAGCGCCGCCTGGGCCGGGCTCACCGGCCAGGTGGTGATTGACCTCAAGTCGCTCGCTTACGGCCGGAATAACGAAATCACCGGATTCACGGGCCGGATCGCGATTGATCCGCAGCGGCTGGCCGTGGAAAAAGTCACCGGCAAGCTGGGCGCGGACGGCCAGCTGTTGCTCAACGCCGAAGCCCGGTTTGCGGCGGGCGCCCCGCAGCCGTACACCTCCCAATTTGATCTTAACATCAAGGACCTCGAGGTCGGGCCGCTGTTCAAGGCCGACGCACCCGGCAAGCCGCCGACGGTCGAGGGACGCTTCAACGTGCGCAGCCAGGCCGAAGGCACCGGGCGCACGCTGGTCGATCTCGCCGAACACACCCGCGGCGATTTCGTGCTGCAGAGCCGCAAGGGCGTTTTTCGCGGTCTGCAGCGGGCGGCGGCGGTTTCGCGCACCGCGAACATCGTCAGCGAAGCGGCCCGCCTGCTCGGCCTGGAGGGAAAGGTGGGCGGGCTGGTTTCCAGCATCGACCTGACGGCGGAGCTGGCCGGCACGCTGGCCGAGCTGCCGTTCGACCAGCTCAACGTGCGCCTGTCGCGCGACCAGTCGCTCAACGTCAAACTGTCCGACTTCACGCTGGTTTCTCCCACCATCCGGCTCCAGGGCGACGGGCAGATCACCCATGATCCGGGCAAGAGCCTGTTCGATCAGGCGCTGCAGCTGCGCGTGAACATGGGGGTGATGGGGACGGTGGAAACCAAGATCTCCCGGGCCAAACTGCCGGTGCTCTCGGGTGAACGCGACGAACTCGGCTACATGAAGCTGCGCGAGCCCTTCGTTATCGGCGGCACGCTCGCCAAGCCGGATGCGAACCAGCTCTATTCGATGCTGGGGCGGTCGCTGGCGGAGCGGCTGCTGCCGTGAGCACCCCGCGGCTGAGCGCATCCGCGGGCAGAATTTCCGGACCGGCGGGGTGCGCCTGACTCCGGAGTGCTGGTACAGTTTGCCTGTCGTCGCGCCTGTCCCGCCATAGCTCGTGAGGAGCGACGGCGGAAGCCCGGTTCTGCCGGCCCGCAGAACTCCTCGCCATGACAAACAGTACTCTATTACCGACTCCCGCCGGGACGGTTCTGCGCGCGCGGCCAATTAACCATCCCCTCGCACCCGCAACCGTTGCTAATGCCTGCGCCGGCCCCCAAAACAGACTTTCACCTTGCCTGCGCATCCGGCAACCTCGACCTTACTTGTTTCCCGGAAACCAGCCCAGTAACCCCGGACGCAGTCAAATGAGCCGTCTATGAAATCCTATCAGCCTGCTGATATTCGTAACCTCGCCATCGTCGGTCACGCGACCTCGGGCAAGACCATGCTGGCGGAAGCCATGCTCATGTGCGGCGATGTCATTCACCGTATGGGCAGCATCGTCCAGGGCTCGACGGTATCCGACTACCACGTGGGCGAGCAGCAGCGGCAGATTTCGATTCATGCCACACCGCTCAGCCTCGAGTGGCAGGGCCGCCGGCTCAACGTCCTCGACACCCCGGGTTACCTCGACTTTAGCAGCGAGGCGCTGAACGCCCTCCGTGTCGTCGATTTCGCAATCGTCGTTATTCATGCCAGCCACGGCATCGGGGTCGGCACCGAGATGATGTGGGACTACGCCACGCAGTTCGGCATCCCCAAGATCATCGTCGTCAACGCGCTCGACCGGGAGAACGCGGACTACGATCTTCTCGTCGAGGAAATCCGCGAGCGGTTCGGAAAGCAGGTTTTCCCGATGCAGGTGCCGGTCAATCCCGGCCCCGGTTTCAACCAGGTGCTCGACGTGCTGCGCAGCGAGATCTGCACCTACGCGGCCGACCGCACGGGCAAGTACACGGAGGTGCCCGCCGCGGGCGAATGGAAGGCGCGCGTCGAGACCCTTCACAAGGAGCTCATCGAGCACATCGCGGAGTCCGACGACACCCTGCTGGAGAAATATTTCGCCGAGGGCAGCCTGTCCGAGGAGGTCATGCGCACCGGCATCCATCCCGCCGTGCAGAAACAGGTGTTCATCCCGCTGTTCTGCACTGCCGCGGAAAGCAACATCGGCGTGGCGCGGCTGCTCGATTTCATCGGGCGCTTCGGCTCGTCTCCCGTCGACCGCGCCACGGCGCCGGCCACCGACGCGATGGACCAGCCGTGCGAAGTGAGCCTGACCGGCAAAGTGCCGGTGGCGTTCGCGTTCAAGACGCTGTCGGACCCGTTGAGCGGCGACCTCTCGATTTTCCGCGTCTACTCCGGCGACGTGCACACCGGCATGGATCTCTACAACAGCGACCGCCGGGTCACCGAGCGCATCGGTCAGTTGTTCCGCCTCAACGGCAAGGCCCGCACCGCCGCCGACGTGCTCACCGCCGGCGACATCGGCGCCGCCGTGAAACTCCGGGACACCCACACCGGCAACACGCTGTGCGACGCCCGGCACGTCGTCGTGCTGCCGAAGGTCAAATATCCCAAGCCCTACACGCAGGCCGCGCTCAAGCTCAACTCGCGCGGCGACGAGGACAAGCTGGCCGCCGGCCTCGCCGCGCTGCACGAGGAGGACCCGGCGTTTGAGTCCCGCGTCGACGGCGAGCTGCACCAGACCATCATCTCCGCGCAGGGCGAGCTGCACCTCGAGGTCCTGTTCGAACGGTTGAAGCGCCGGTACAAGATCGACATCGAGCTCATCCCCCCGCGGATCCGTTTCCGCGAGACCATCCGCAACAAGGCCGAGTCGAAATACCGGCACAAGAAGCAGACGGGCGGCGCCGGCCAGTTCGCCGAGGTGTGGATGCGCATCGAGCCCGCGCCGCGCGACAGCGGCGTCGAGTTCACCGAGTCGCTCTCCGGCCAGAATGTCGACCGCGTGTTCGTGCCGTCGGTCGAGAAGGGCGTGAACACCGCCTGCACCGAGGGCATCCTCGCCAGCTACCGCGTCGTGGACGTGAAGATCGACTTCTACGACGGCAAAATGCACCCGGTGGACTCGAAGGACATCGCCTTTCAGATTGCCGGCTACTTTGCCTTCAAGGAGGCCTTCCTCAACGCGCGGCCCTGCCTCCTCGAGCCGATCCACGAGCTGGAAATCCGGGTGCCGGAGGACTGCCTCGGCAAGATCGTCGGCGATCTGTCAGGCCGGCGCGGCAAGATTCTCGGCATGGACAACGCCGGGCGCCTGCAGGTGGTGAAGGCGCTCGTGCCGGCGGCGGAGCTCCACCACTACGGCACGGTGGTGCGTTCGCTGACCGGCGGCCGCGGCCTGCACAGCGAGAAGTTCAGCCACTATGAGGAGATGCCGGCCGAGTTCGAGCGAAAGGTCGTCGAAGAGGCCAAGGCGGCGAAGGCGGCGGCCGCCGCCAACCACGGGCACTAGGAAAACGGCACCCGGCTGGCGCCCGCGGGTCGTGTCCCAATCTGCCCTGTCATCGCGAGTCCGGCGCAGCCGGACGTGGCGATCCATCCGGCTGGATTGCTTCGTCACCCGCTTTCGCGGGCTCCTCGCAATGACAGATCAGCACATTACCCGCGCGCGCGGGCGTTGCTTTCCGCCCCGGGATTTGACAGCATCCCGCCGTGATTGCCTCGGTCCAGTTCAAGCATTTCAAGGCCCTGCGCGCCACCAGCCTCCGCCTTGAGTCGTTCAATCTCCTCATCGGGCCCACGGGCAGCGGCAAGACCAGCCTCGTCCAGGCCCTGCTGCAGTTGCGGGCTCTGGCCCGGCAGCAGATCAGTGGTCCGCGGGCCGCCCGGGCGAAGGAGAGTACCCCCGAGATCGTGTTCCGTTTCGCGTCACCGGACGATGACATCGAGGCGCACCTGAGCTGCCGCTCGGGCGTGATTTGCGATTTGTTGCAGGTGCTGCATCCCCCCACCGACGACGCGCGCCGGCGCTGGGAGGCGCTGCGCGCCCGGCTCGGCGGCATCCGGGCCTACCTGTTCGATCATTACGCCATGGGCGAGCCGGTGGCGCGTACGGAAAGCAGCGAACTCGCCTCCAACGGGCGCAACCTCGCCGCGGTGCTGGCCGCGCTGCGCGAGCAGCAACCCGCGACTTTCGCCCGGCTGGAGGCGGAATTCCGGCGGGCGCTGCCCGACTATGCCGCCATCGAAACGCAGGCCGTGGGGGAGGGGAACCTCGCGCTGGGCTTGCGCCTGGCGGAGAACGGCGAACTGGTCACCGCGGAGAACGCCTCGCAGGGCGCGCTCTACGCCCTCGCGATCCTCACCCTTTCGTTTGCCCCGCGGCCGCCGCCGCTCTTGTGTCTCGAAGAGGCCGACCGGGGCGTGCATCCGCGACTGCTGCGCGAGGTGCGCGATGCGCTTTACCGGCTGAGTTATCCCGCCAGTTTTGGTGAATCGCGGGAGGCGGTGCAGATCGTGGCGACCACGCACTCGCCCTTCCTGCTCGACTTGTTCCGCGACCACCCGGAGGAAATTGTCATAGCCAACAAACGGGGCCGCAGCGCCACCTTTGAGCGCCTGAGCGACCGGCCCGATGTGAAGGAGATTCTCAGCGAGGGCTCGCTCGGCGACCTCTGGTTCAGCGGCATTTTGGGCGGCGTCCCGGAGGAATGAATATGCCGCCACGAAATCCACCCAAGGCACCCAATCCGGAAAGGAGCCCCGGTGCTTTTCGTGTCTTTCGCAGGTTTCGTGGTGCCCCCAGATGAAGGCCGCCCTCCTGAGCGAATCGCCGGCGGACGAGGCGGCGTTGCGGTTGCTGGTGGAGGCGGTGCTGGCGGAATCCATCGCCATGGTGAAACCCGGCTTGCGCGCGCGCGGCTGGCCCAACGTCGCCCAAGTGCTGCCCGCCATCCTGCGCCACCTCCATTTCAACACCGATGCCGACGGGCTCGTGGTCGTGGTGGATTCCGACGACTCGGTCGTGCACACGGCGGAGCATGAGGCGCCGGGCTACTTTCATCCGCAGTGCCGGTTGTGCCAGCTGCGGGGCATCTTTCACCGGACGCAGAAGAAATTTCCCCCGCTGCACGGACGCGACCGCATCTTGCGCGCCGTGGGCATTGCCGTTCCGGCCATCGAGGCCTGGTATCTCTGCGGACAGGACCCCCAGGTGACGGAGCTGGCCTGGATGGAAGGACAGGCGCGGGCCCGGATCCCCTACACGCGGCGCGACCTCAAGTGGCGGGTCTACGGCACCGACCGGCCAGGCTTGGGCTTCGAGATCCAGCGGGCCATGGAATGCGCGCGCCGCCACCGTGATCCCCGCCGGCTCGAGGCGGATTTTCCCCACGGCTTCGGCACCCTGGCGCGCGATTTGCGGGGCTGGCGGCGGCAGGACGCGGAGGGGAAATAATTCCCTTCTCCGCGCTTGAAAGAGCGGGGCGATCTCCGTCATAACCTACCGTTCCGGTTTTCCATGGCCACCCCCCAGACCCCTTCGCGCTCCCTGGCCTGCCTGTTGGTGGCGCAGACCCTGGTCGTGTTGAACGACAATGCCGCGAAATTGATGCTCGCCGGGCTGGCGCAATTTCCGGGCATCCTGGATGCGGAGGATGTGGGCGTGGTGATCAGCCTGCTGCCGCTGTTGATCATCACGCCGTTCATCCTGTTTTCGCCGATCGCCGGCTGGTTCTCCGATCATTACTCCAAGTGGCGGGTTCTGCAGGTGTCGCTGTTGCTGCAGATCGGCGTCTTGCTGACCCTCACGCTGGCCCTGCAACTGCACAACGTCTGGCTGGCGCTGGCCTTCATCTTCCTGCTCACGATGCAGTCCACGCTGTTCTCGCCGGCGAAGCGCGGCATTCTCAAGGAACTCGTCGGCTCGGAGCGCCTGTCGCGGGCGGTCGGCTGGATGGAAATGCTTACCGTGGCGGCCATCCTGATCGGCAGTTTTAGCGGAGGCTGGCTCTTTGACCTTTGGACCCGGCTGACCGGCAAGGATCCCTGGAGCGGGGCCATCCATGTGGGCTGGATCCTCACCGCGTTGTCAGGGCTCGCTGTCCTGGTCTTCCACGGGGTGGAAAAAACGCCGGCCGTTGGCGCCGAACCTTATCGCGCGAGCCTGTGGTGGCGCCATGCCGGTAATGTCCAGGAACTCTGGCGGTCGCGTCCGCTTTTCCGCGCGGGCCTCGGCATCATTTATTTCGGCCTGCTGGGCGCGATCCTCTACCTCACGGCCCTGCAGGTTGGTCGCGAACTGCATGGCGGCGACGTGGGCTCGACCACGGCCACCGGCATCATGCTGGTGCTGCTGGGGCTGGGCACGGTGGTCGGCAATCTCGGCGCGGGCTATCTCTCCCGTCGGGGGGTCGAGCTGGGATTGGTGCCGGTGGGCTGCATCGGGATGGTGGTCGGGCTGGCCCTGGCCGGCCTCACCCCGCTGTCCGGCCGGCTTTACGGTGGCGCCCTCGTTCTGCTGGGCATGGGCGGCGGCATCTTTCTCGTACCGCTCTTCGCCTACCTGCAGGACAACGCCGGCGACCATCGCCGCGGCCGCATGCTCGCGGCCGTCAACGTGCTCGACAGCCTCGGTGGCATCGTGGCCATCGGATGTTATTACGGGATGTCGCAGTGGCTCGGTCTCCGGGCGCAGCAACTGCTGCTGGTGTTGATCGTGCCGACGGTGCTGGTGGGAATCTACTCCACCTGGCTGCTGCCGGAGCCGTTTCTGCGTCTGATCATCAAGACCGTGGCGCGGATGGTGTATCGGGTGCGGGTCAAGGGCGTGGAAAACCTGCCCGCGCGCGGCGGTGCGCTGGTGATCTGCAACCACGTCTCCTATATCGACGCCATCATCCTGCAGCTCGCGAGCCCGCGGCACATGCGATTCCTCGCGTTTGCCGGTTTTCAGCAATCCTGGTGGGGCAAGCTGGCGTTTCGGGTGACCGGCGTGATCCCCGTGGCACCCCGCCAGGCCACCGCGGCCATCAAGCAGGCCGTTGAGAGGCTGATGGCGGACGAACTGGTGTGCATTTTCCCCGAGGGGCAGATCAGCCGCACCGGCGTGCTGATGGAAATCCGCAAGGGTTTCGAGATCGTGGCGCGCAAAGCCGCGGTGCCCGTCGTGCCGGTGTTCCTCGACCGCCTCTGGGGCTCCATGTTTTCCTTTTCGGGGCAGAAATACCTCTGGAAGCATCCCCAGCACGTGCCGTTTCCCGTGTTCGTCAACATCGGCCGGCCCATCGCGCCCGACAAGATCGACGCCATCACGGCGCGGCAGACGCTGCTCGATCTGGGCGAGGAGGCCTACGGCGAACGTCCCGAATTGCGGCGCCATCTCGGCCGGGAATGCGTGCGTTCGCTCGCCCGGCGGCCGTGGGAGGTGCAGATCATCGACCGCACGGGCGAACGCAGCGTGGTCAAGGCCGGCAAACTGCTGGCCGTGGCCGCCGCGCTTTCGCGCCGCCTCGCGGCGGGCGTCCCCGGCCGGCGCGTGGGCATCGTGCTCCCGCCGAGCGCCGGCTGCTGTGTGGCGAATCTCGCGGTGCTCCTGGCCGGCAAGATCCCGGTGAACCTCAACTTCACGTCCGGCCGCGCCGCGATCGAGGCGAGCCTGCGCCTGGGCGAGATCACCACGGTGCTCACCGCCGAGGCGGTGCAGAAGAAGGTCGTCAACTTTCCCTGGCCGGAAAAAACACTCGACCTCCGGAACGAGATCCTGGCCTGCGGCAAGGCCGGCATCATCAAGTGGCTCGCCGCGGCCTGGTTGCTGCCGGGCGGGCTCATCGCCTCGCTGCTTGGCCTGCCCAAGGAGGGCGACCGCGAGGAGGCGGCGCTGCTGTTCACGAGCGGAGCCACCGGCGAGCCCAAGGGGGTGGCGCTCACGCACCGCAACATTCTCGGCAATTGTGCGCAAATCTCCGCCACCGGCATCCTGCCCAAGGAGGAGACCCTCCTCGCCTGCCTGCCCATCTTCCACAGCATGGGTTTTACCGCGACCCTCTGGTATCCCATTCTGCGCGGCTGCCAGATCATGACCACCCCCAGCCCGCTCGACACGCGGAAGATTGTGGAGGTGATCGAGTCGGAGCGGGTGACCGTGCTCGTCGGCGCACCGACGTTCCTGCGGCCGCTGTTGAAGAAGGCCGAGCGCCACGAGTTGCGCTCGCTGCACTTTATCGTCTCCGGGGCCGAAAAAATGCCGGTCGAGCTTTATGAAGCCTTCAAGGAGCGTTTCGGCATTGAGGTGCTGCAGGGCTACGGCCTCACCGAGACCACGCCCGTCACCAACGTCAATCTCCCCGATCCGCCCAAGAAAACCCGCACCGCCGAATACCAGCGCGGGCACCGGCTGGGCTCCGTGGGCCGGCTGCTGCCGGGCATGACCGCCCGCATCATGGACCTCGACACGGGGGCGGAGCTGCCCCTCACCTCGACCGGCATGGTCTGGTTCCGCGGGCCGAACGTGTTCGGCGGCTATCTCAAGGACGAGGAAAAGACCCGGGCGGCGCTCAAGGACGGCTGGTTCATCACCGGTGACCTCGGCCGTTTCGACGAGGAGGGCTTTCTCTACATCGAGGGCCGCCTGTCGCGATTCTCCAAGATCGGCGGCGAAATGGTGCCGCATGGCACGGTGGAGCAGAAGATCAACGAGGCCTACGGGATCGAGCAGACCGAGGGCCCCCTTATGATCGTCGTGGGCGTGCCTGATTCGTCGAAGGGCGAGGCCCTCGTGCTGCTCACCTCCCTCGACATCAATGGCGACGAACTGCGCGAGAAACTTTTCACTGCGGGCCTGCCCAATCTCTGGATTCCGAAGATCATCCGCCGGGTGGAGAAGATCCCGCTCCTCGGCTCAGGCAAAACCGATTTCAAGGGCTGCCGGCAGCTGGCCATGGAAGCGGCGAAGTAATCGCGTCCGCTCCCGCCGGCCTGCCCGTCCGGTCCCGCCGGACGGGGGGAGGCGGGGCAAAAGTTTCGATGCAAGGACCTCACCCCGTGCTCATTGACGCCCACGTGCACCTGGTCGGCAACGGCTCCCGCGGCAGCGGCTGCTGGTTTCGGCCGCGCGGCCCGACCCGCCTGCTGTCACCCTTTTTCATGCGGGCCGTGGGGCTGACCCGCGCCGACCTCAACGGCGACCTCGACCGGATTTACGCGGAGCGTCTCCTTGAATACATCCGCGGTTCGTCGCTCGACGCCGTGGCGCTTTTCGCGCAGGATGCCGTTTATCGCGAAGACGGCGCCCGCTGGACGGGGCGAGGCACGTTTTACGTGCCGAATGAGGCGGTGCTGCAACTGGCCCGCGAACACCCCTCCATCCGGCCGGTCGTGTCGATTCATCCCGCGCGGCCCGATGCGCTGGAGGAACTGGCGCGGTGCGTGGCGGCCGGCGCCGCCGCGTTGAAGCTTCTGCCCAACTGTCACAACGTGGAATGCGGGCTGCCGCGCTACCGCCGCTTCTGGGAAGAGGTCGCGGCGCAGCGTCTGCCGTTCATCGCCCACACCGGCGGGGAAAATACGATCGATGAGGTTCGTCCCGAGCTCGCGGATCCGCGCCAGCTGCGCACGCCCCTGGAGATGGGGGTCACCGTGATCGCCGCGCACTGTGGCACGGCGAGTCGATTCATCGACCGGGACTATTTCCCCGTCTTTCGCGAAATGCTTGCCGGGTTTCCGAATCTCTACGGCGACACCGCGGCGTTCAATCTGCCCACTCGCTGTCGCCGTCTGCGCGACTGCCTGCGGCCCGGGGTGGTCGAACGCCTCGTGCATGGCAGCGACGTGCCCGTGCCCGTTTTTGCGCATCCCGGCCTCGTCATGGGATTGTTCGGCGTGCGCACCTGGTGGCGCCTGCGCCGCCTGCGCAACCCGCTGGAGCGCGACTACCGGCTCAAGCGCGCCATGGGATTCCCCGACGAGGTTTTCACGCGGGCCGCGCGACTGCTGCGTCAGCCGGCAACTCCGCCGCCTTCGGTGCCACCGCGGCGCCCGGAAGCCCGGGGCTGAAGGCGCCCCCGGGTCGGGGTCGCCGCTCGGCATTCTTTGCCGGTCATCCGGCCGGGGGCATCGCGCTATTTGCTGCGCGTGGTGAGGGTTTGCACGAGCGCCACCAGGAACGAGGTGTCGCCCGGCAGGGACTGCAGCGCCTGGATGGCGGCGGTCGATTGTTCCTGCGCGATCCGGCGCGAAGCTTCCAAGCCGCGCAAACTGACGGAGGTCGCCTTGCCGGCCTTGGCATCCTTGCCCGGAGTCTTGCCGAGCGTCGCGGCGTCACTCGTCGCGTCGAGGATGTCGTCCACAATCTGAAAGGCCAGGCCCAGTCTGCTGCCGGCGGCACCCAAGGTGTCGATGGCGGGCGAGGGCGCCCCGCCGATGAGTCCGCCCATCACCAAGGGCGCCCGGATCATGCTGGCGGTCTTGCGGGCATGAATCTGATCCAGGATTTCTCCCGTCACCTCCGGGGATTTTTCGTAAAGCAAATCCAGCATCTGGCCGCCGATCAGCTGGCCGCTGCCCGCGGCATCGGCCAGCTGGTCGCCCAGGGCGGCGGCCAGCCGGGGATTCGATTCGTAGGATTTGATCAACAGCGCAAAGGCGTGGGTCAGCAGCGCGTCGCCTGCGAGCAACGCCGTCGCCTCGTCGAAGGCCTTGTGACACGTTGGCCGGCCGCGGCGCAGGTCGTCGTTGTCCATGCACGGCAGGTCGTCGTGGATGAGCGAGTAGGTGTGAATGCATTCCACGGCGACGGCGGCGGGCAGCGGATCGTTCCAGCCGTCGGGATCGAACAGCTCCGCCGCGGCGAGCACGAGCACGGGGCGAAGGCGTTTGCCGCCCGCCTGCATGGAATAGCGCATCGCTTCATGCAGGCGGCTGGGCGTGAGGCTGGGCGCCGGCAGCAAGCGATCGATTCCCCGCTCCACGCGGGCGACATGATCGGCAAATATGGTGGTAAAATCCATGGGCGGATTCTCAGGCGGCGCGCTTGGTATCATCGCAATGTCCGCACCCGGGCGGTTTGGCAAACGCTTATTCTCCAATCAGTCTTGGTCTTGAGATGCCGCCGCGGTTGATTGTCCCCGGGGCGGCATTCCCGTTCCCTGCGGCTCCTTTCGGGCGGTAGAAAGAGGCTCGCCAAGCCGGAACGAGATCTTCATAAGCAGGGGCCTGTTCAGCGCCATGCCGACCTACGAATATATCTGCCAGAAATGCGGCAAGACGTTCGAGGTATTTCAATCCATGAAGGATGCTCCACTCAAGACGTGCACCTTCTGCAAGAACGGCAGGGTCAAGCGCCTGATCGGTCGTGGCGCCGGTATCATTTTTAAAGGCAGTGGCTTTTACGAAACCGACTACCGGCGTGGCCCGGCCAAATCGGATGGCGGGAAAACAGGCGGCGCGGCCGTCAAGAGCGGCAGCCCGGCCGCCTCCTCCGGCGCTTCTCCCGCCGCCATTTCCGCCTCGTCCACCTCCTCTCCTCAGAAGTAAAGTCAACTCCGTCTCAATAAACGAAAGGGGCGACATGGTCTCCCGCAAGATCGAGAAAGCTCAGCACGGTCCCACCCTGACGGAAGTGGTTGTCGGCGCATCCGTGAGTCTGGTCTTGGGCGCCGTGCTTGCCGTGGTGTATCTGGTGCTGAAACCGGTGTGGACCGGGAAGGATTTGCCCCGGGCTCCGGCCGGCACGATCTTCTATGTCGAGGGCAGCCGGAGCACTGAATACGGCAAGCTTTGGTTGCGCAAAAGGCAGCTGTTTACCGATGGCAGTTCGGTGGTGCTCAACGAAGATGAACTCAATGCCTGGATGATGGCGACAACCGCGCCGGCCGCTCCCGAAAGACCTGTTGCGGGCCAGAAGTTCACCCCGCCCGCGCCGCCCTCAGGGATTTTTCAGATGGGCACGCCCAACTTCCGCATTCGGGACGGCGTGTTGCAGGTCGGCACCAAGGGCTCGCTCAACGTTGAGCTGATTGGTTTCAAACGCCAGCTGATCATGCAGGTCACCGGCCAGTTCGTGAAACGCGGCGGCCAGTCCGCGTTCGAAATCTCCCGGTTTTACATCGGCTCCTTTCCGCTGCACAAGCTTCCGGGCTTGAGCAGCCAGGTGCTCGGTTACATCCTGGGCCAGGTGCAGATCCCTGAGGAGATTGGGACCGCCTGGAAGAAACTCGCCAACGTGACCGTCGAGGGGAGCACGCTCAAACTGACGATGCCGTGATGAGCGGACACGAGGCCGAAGCAGTGATGTCCGCCCCCGGCCGCCCGGCCGGTTTGCGCCGCTTCCTCCCGCCCATCGGTTCGCCCCGCTACCACCTTCTGCTCGGAGGCGTGGCGATTTTCATCCTCGGCCCGCTGGGGGGCGTCTCGGCGGCGTTCATGAATTTCTCGATCGGTTTTTTCATCGGCGGACAGGTGCTGGCGGGGATCCTGGGCAGCACCATCACGCTGGGCTACGGGCCGGAGGGCAAACACGGCGCCAACTACATGCAGACCATGGCCGCGTCGGTCGCCGGCATGTGCGGCATGGCGGTGCTCATCCAGGCGCGCTACTGGCTTGGCCTGCCCGACGTGCCGGCCTGGCAGCTCATCCTATACTACACCTGCATCGGCATGTTCGGCGTCGGCCTGGGCATGGTTTACACGCCCCTCCTCGTGGACCGGATGCAGCTGGCCTACCCGTCCGGACTGGCGGTCGCGAACATTCTCCGCGCGCTCACGGACAAAAACTTCCTCAAGAAATCCGTCGCCAAGCTCGGCGGCGGCATTCTGGGCGGCTACGTCGGCGGCGTGACCTCGTTGAAGGTGCCGGCCGTCGCCAACCTCGGTCTTTCCACCTCCACCTTTGGCGCCGGCATGATCGTCGGCGCCCGCATCGCGCTGCCGGCGCTGATCGTCGCCATCATCGGCGACCGGTTGAAACCCTTTTTGATCGGCATCGGCTGGCTCGAAAAGGACGCGCCGTACCGCAAGATCGGCTTCATCATCGCGCTCGGCACCATCCTCGGCGCGGCGATCCTCGACATCACCATGATTTTGTTTGAGGCCGCCCGGCGGCTCAGGCAGAAGAATGCCCCGCCGGCCAAGCCCGCCGAGGATTGGAAACGGGTGAATGTGTTCCGGCTCGTGTTGTGGGTCGTGTTCTGGGGCGCCGCGGTGGCGGTCGTGGGACACGCGGTGCTGGGCGAACCGCTGCGCTATCTGGCGGTGTGCATCGGACTGGTTTTCGTGTTCGTTCTCGTCAACGGCATCTCCCTCGGCATCTCGGACTGGAACCCCATCTCCAGCGCGTTTGTGATGACCGTGTTCATCCTCGCGGCGATCGGGCTGACGGACGCGGGCACGGGGCTGATGTGTGCGTCGATTTTGCTGATATCCTGCAGCGAGGGCGGCGACATGCAGCAGGACCGTTCCACCGGCTGGCGGCTGGGTACCAACCGCGTGGTGCAATTCCGCTACCAGGTCGTCGGCATCCTCATGGGCGCGGCCCTGGCCGTGGTCCTGGCCAGGGTTTTCCTGAGCGCCTACCCGGTGCTCTTGGTCGATCAGTTCGGCCACCACGTCGCCGGCGCGCAAAAGTGGCAGAGCGCCATGACCTACAAATTCGTCGGCGCCCTGCGCGGCATCACCACCGCCCAGCCGCACGTGATGAAGGCGCTCAAGCTGGGCATCCTCATCGGCCTCGGCACCGAAATCGTCCGCAAGCTGGTCAAGCGCAACGCCCGCTACCTCCCGTGGTCCCGCGCCACCCGCGGCGGCCGGGTTTTCGATTTCGTCTTCGACGCCTTCCTGCTGCCCAGTCCGTACGCCTCGAGCTTCGGCGGATTCGTGGAGCTGCCGACGTGCCTGTGGTGGGCGGGCGGCGGCACGATCGGCTCGCTCTGCGAAGTCGCGCTGGCCCGGCTCAACGCGCGCCGGGGCTGGTCAGCCGACGCCGGGATTCCGGCCGACATGAGCACGACCTCGCTGGTCGGCGGCGGACTCATCGCCGGCGATTCGCTGGCGGCGCTGAGCGTCGGCATCTACGGATTGTTGCAGACGCTGTTCTGACGGCCACCCCAACGCGGCTGCCGCCGCAACTCCAAGGGGACCGTTTTACAGAAGGAAACGAAGGGAATGGAGAGCAGTACCCATCCGGGTTCCTGCTGTTTTAGCTCTCGTTCCCTCCGTTGCCTCCTGTGGAAACAAACCCGACCAATTCCGATCTTAGCCACAGAGTGCACAGAGGCAGAAGGAGGTCACCGAGCGGGGTAGGGCATTCAGAGAATAAACGGCGCAGCGGGAGCTGCGCCCTCCATGGATGTATGTCATCCGATGTAGAGGACCCGGCTCCAACCGGCTTTCGTGCGTTTCGTGTTTTTTGGGGTTAAACCGCTACTCGCTGCTCACTACTCGCTACTGCACCTGAAAACAGGATTGATTTGCCGGCGGCGGCCCGCCACTTTCGCCCCTCTGATTCGGACGCTTAGCTCAGTTGGTTAGAGCACTAGTATCACACACTAGGGGTCACAGGTTCGAGTCCTGTAGCGTCCACCATTTCGGGCTCCTGCCCCGGCGTGCCAGTAAACGCCGAATTCTGACTAAGCTCCTCCGTCCCAGCGGCTTTCTTGAAAGGGCCTGATTTTGGCGTTTGCCAGGGAAGGGCAGCAAATGACCCTTGGCGCCCAAAACGTGTGCGTCAGTTTGCGCATTCCGCTCTCAAGAGTTCAGTAACCAAGGTGCATGTCTGCTCGTCACTCAGGTTCAGTTATTAGTCCTTGACCCGGTCGCCGCCTCCTGCTTTTGCCCCAAGGCAACCGGCGTTCCCGCCCGAAATCCAGTCCCATCGACCCTATGAAAACCCTCCAGTTGTCCCGTTTCTTCACGCCTCGGCCGCTCCTCGGTACCGCAGAGCACGCCTTGATCGGCAAATGGCTCGTTCTACTGACGAGCAGCCTGCCAAAGCTCATTGCCCTCTTCCTCCTTGCCACGGTTCTTGTCGACGGCGCAGGCGGCGCCCCTGCGTCAATTTCGCCTAAGATGCTGGCGACGCCAGGCGCGTCCGCCGTGCCGGCGGTCGGGCTGCGTCTGTGGCTGTGTTCCACCGTCGGCGCGCCGGCCAGTGGTCCCGTTGCGCGCTGGGCCGATCAGAGCGGCTGCGGCAACGATGCCGTGCAGCCCGAGGCCGACCAGCAACCTCAGATCATCGCCAACCAGGTCAACGGTTTGCCTGTGGTGCATTTCATCCAAGACCATCGAACCTTGCTCAATCTTCCGGACGTGATGGCGGGAGCGACCGCCGGTGAGGCCTTTGCGGTCCTGCGGAAGACTTCCATCCCCATTGTAGGGCTTTGGGCGTTCGGGAGTGACATGGGCAGCCGTTACCCGGAAAATGGCAATTGGATCTGGGACAGCTTCGCGGCGACCGCGATGCGCAACGAAGGGGCGCCGCCCATCGATCTGACCAGCTTTCATCTCTACAATGTGGGCGGTGACGCGAAGGTCTGGTTCCAGATTTTCAACGGGACTTCGTTTGCACGCGAGACCAGCAACACGGCGAAATTCCGAAAGGATCCGGCGCTGGGCGACGGCCAGGGATCCTATTTCGACGGCGACATGGCCGAGGTGCTCATCTACGACCACGTGCTCACGGACGCGGAGCGCAAGGCCGTCACTGACTATCTGATGGGAAAGTACCAACTGAGCCGGAAGTGATCACGACGAGCCTTTAAACCGTCCGTAACTGATTTTTTCGGTGGTGCGTCGTTGGAGTACCAGGATGACCGCCGAACGTTGGGAGCTGCCGGAGCCGCTGTGGGATCGGCCCGAAAAATCGACCTGATCCGACCCCGATTGCGGCAGAAGGCAGAATTCGCTCAACCATGCGACCACCGTGGCGCTTTTGCTGGTGCGTCTTCGGCCTGAGCAGGACTGCCGTTGTCACGCCCGCGTAAGTGAGGCCGGTGTTGCCGTCTTCTCACGCGCGGGGAGTCCGAGGCAGCTGGCCTACGATTGAGTGGGCCTCGCGGCGCGAATCAGCGCCAAGATTGCGGATCGCAATTCAGGCGGAAGCAATGGCCACAGCGCGACGATTGGCGGGGTGTCGCGCAGTGCGCTCGGTACCGCCAGCTCGCGACAGGCTTTGTCTACGTCGTGTGCGCCAGTCCGTGTCTCGGCGTTTTTGTCGCTTTCGCAGGTGGGCTTGCCTTCAGTCGGTTGAGATTTCTCCCGAGTTGGTTCGAGTCCTGTAGCGTCCGCCATGTTTCCTTCCGAATCGGAAGGAAACATGTCTCGCCGTAGCCCGCAGGGCGAAGGCGGAAGCCCCGAACGAAGGCGGGCCTGCGCTACGAAGCCTTGGCGAAGGCGGGCCTGCGCTACGAAGCCTTGGCGAAGGCGGGCCTGCGCTACGAAGCCTTGGCGAAGGAGGGCCTGCGCTACGAAGCCTTGGCGAAGGAGGGCCTGCGCTTCGAAGCCTTGGCGAAGGAGGGCCTGCGCTTCGAAGCCTTGGCGAAGGAGGGCAATCATGACAGCTTCGCGACCAGCGATGAAGCGACCTTGCGTCACGCTGCCAATGTCAGCCAGTGAGAACTGACCCACTTCGAGTGCTCCGCCGGCACGGGCGGTCAACCTAAACACTTAAAACCGGATCCCCTTTGCCTTCTTTTTGGTGGTGTCCGAACCCGGTGCGAGCCGGAAATGGAAACGGTTTTTGGAAGTGCCTCTCATAAGGACGAAGTGGGGCTCGGCATTTTCATCCGGGCATCGGCGGAGCCCAAGAGATTCCTTAATAACGGTCGGATGGCCCACCCTTCCAAGCTGCCCCCGAATGCCGAGAGAGCGGGCCTCAGTGGCGGGGCTCCATGTTGTGGTTCGTCAGCAAGAGGCCACCATCCGCAGGGATTTGCGTTGAAGAGATCCTCCACCTGTATCGCTCGACCTCGTCACCGACACGCCGGGCCTTCCCTCCGCCAGGGAGGGACAACCGGTGTCAACCGTGCCGACATCAACTCATCCAGACCGAACCTGAGGGTGGCTTGGAAAAGTGAGTCCGGTCATTTCTGTTTGTTGATCCGGAAATTAACTCCGCCGATGACCTCGCCATCGATGTAACCGGTCAGCGAAAATTCCGCCTCGGCGCCATAGGGTATCTCATTGGCCATCATGTCGGGATCAATCACCACCTGGGCTTCCTTTCTCTCGCCAGGCTGTAATAGCTGCAAAGCGGGATGCACCACCAAACTTCCCCAGAGCTTGGCCTTACCCTGGGTTTTCGGATCGATCAACTGCCGCAGATCCAGATACACCATTTCCGGGTTCTTGGTCGGATTCCAGATAGTAAAGGGGACCTTGGCTGGCGAACTGGTTGGGCCCACGTGGCAGTTTTCCTGACCCTGATTGTTGGCGTTATTGGCGTCCTCGATATGGTAAATCTCGGCCATCACGCACAGATGTCCGGTGCCGGGCGTGGTCCACTTGACCTCAAAGGGCGTGACTGAATGCGCCGGCACATCAACCGTAGAATCGCCAATATAAGTCCACACGTTGGGTGGCTGGCCCAGGCCAAAGTTGGCCCACTTGCAGGTCACCTTGGCGCCGTGGGCCGCGAAATCAGTATCGTTATGCACCATGGTCCGGATGATGTAGGTCACACCGGCCTGCAGATTGTTGGAAGCCACCGCGTTGTAGTTCAGATCGTAAAGTTGGATCGAGGGGTTGTCCCAGGTGGGGTTGTCTCCGGGATGCAGTCCCCAAGTGGAGCTATCCCACTGGTCGTACATGTATAGATCCACGGGATTGGCTGATCGCACCTGGAACAGATCCACACCATAGCGGCCCGAGGTTTTGCCTTTGGCCAAGATATTGACCGGACCCAGATCATGCGCAGCCGGAACCTGGAAATCCACTACATCCGGGGCCTGACCAAAACTGCCTGACGCGGCCGTGGTGGTCGTTGAAAGGCTGCCGTCAAAGCTCACACCCACACTCTCGCTGCCATCGAATTTGATGCCGCCTACATGCACGGCCTGATTGAGCACACCGTTGTCTGGATCCAGCCTGTTCAGCGTCGCGCCTGACGCGGATACGTTGATCGTTTTCAAGAAGGGACTGAAGCCAGTACTCGTCACGGTCAGATCCAGATTGCCCGTGCCCACATTGTTCAACTTGAAACGGGCGATTCCCGCCGCGTCGGTCTCCTGCACGGATACAAACGTGTTGCCGCGGGTGAGGGTCACGCGGGCCAGGTTCACGGGCACGTGCGTGCTTAGATTGCTGACTTTGACTACAAAATGCTGCTCGCCTAAGGCGCCGATCCCCTCAGGGAACGTGGCATCCAGCCGCACGGGAGCAGCGCTCCAAATAGGCATTTCCGGATCGCCGAACAGGTGATAGATCTCCATCGTCAGATCGCGCTCCGTGTCGGAATCGTAGGCACGGCACATGTAAAACTTGCCGAAATTCATAATCTGACCCATGCCCAGTAGCGGATTGGAATCCATGGCCGGGATCGCCGGATAGCCGGTGATGGGGGGATTGGGCACATAATTGGGCCAGATGGCCTTGTGCATTCCGAACATCAGGAAATCGTTGTAGCCGGTCCAGCTGTCGCGGGTGGCAGCCATGATCGCGACCGCACCACCATTGGCATTGCGGATAAAATGCTCAGCCAGGCACTCGTCATTGACGCCGGTGTTGAGCGTCGCATCGTCGGTTTCGTTATCAAACCAACCGTTTTGACAGGCGATATCGAGCACCACGGGTGCCAGGTTGCCGTTCGTCAGATTGTCTGCATCAGTGTTATTGAAATTGTTCGCTTGCCAGGTGTTCCGATCGCCGTGATCCCGGTAGGTGACCAAGAAACGGCCAGCATTGATGGCGTTGCTGATGTCATTTGGCGTGCCGTTCCAGCCGAAGCCGGGAGGAGTAAGCGCCGCCGGTAATGCCGTGCCATCCTTATAATTGGCAGGCTTTGCCGCCATGGCATTGCTCGGCCAGCCGCTGCTGGTGGTGTAAACCCGATCCGCCTGATAGCCCAGGCCCAGCACATAGCTGCGGACATCTTCCACATTCTCAATCCAGGGTCGATCCTCAGTGCCATCTCCGTTGGTCACATTGACATCCTCGAACAGGGCCGAGAAAAGGATCTGGTTGTAGAAGGTGGCATTGTTGGGCGGGTTTTGTTCGTAGTCGAGAATGCGGTTGATGGCCGTAGTGGCCTGCGCCAGGGTGTCCACGGATAGTCGACCCAGATAGACATCGGGATAAATATCATTTCCGTCCAGCGTGGAGTAGTACAGATCGGTTCCCGTCAGCGTGTTGTTATGCAGATAGTGTGGCGTCAGGTAGCGCACGGGAATCAGATCCGAGTCGCCGATCAGCAGCACGTAGGATGGAACAAGATCCCAGGTGTCGTAGGCGTTCTGTAAATACTGTTTGATGCCATCGTAAGTCTGGCCATTGGTGATGGTGGACACATCCACGATGCGGGTCCGCAGACCTTCGCGCTGTTTCCAACTGGCCAGCCGGATCACCGGATTGTTCGGATCCCCCGCGTTATAAAACGTCTGGTGTGTCAGAATCAGGTAGTCGCAGCCGGTCCGCTCCTTGTTGCTGCCATCGTCCGAGGGCTTGTCAATATTCTGATCAAAGCGTTTGGGATCCTGATAGTTGAGCACCACTCGTTTTAAAAGTTGCTCAAACGATTTTGAATACAACCGCTTGGGGATGGCCTGAACTTGCGCCAGTTGATTGTATTTGATGCGGACCTCGATCTGGGCGAACGCCTTGGTTTCCAAGGTGACCGGATTCGTCTGGATGGGATGCACCTTGAGCTGCACGATTCGATGGCCGCGAATGACGCCAATATCTTGGGTCTGAATCATGCCTAGCGTTTCGGGATAGCTGGCCTCCTTGAGATAGCGGGTTTTGTCTTGCTCAAATTTCTCCGCTGGCCAGGAAGTGCGAGGATCTCCCTTTTTTACATCAGGCATAGGCCGTTGTGCGGGGTAAACACGGTAGGCATCCAGTGGCACCTCCCGGGTTTTGATCACTTCGATAGCGAAGCTGACCCCCAGTGGCACTTCGATGATCTGGCCGAGGGTCGGGAGTTCAGGCTTGCCGAGTGCCGATAAGGATGCCTGGCCCGGCATCGCAAAGCGGTAAAAAGTCTGATTGCCGCCCTTCACTTTCGTCACAAACACCCCGGGGATATCGAAGTTCACCATGGCGCCGATGGTGGTGTTGTCCTTCATGGTCGGCTTCGGCAGCTGACCTTTTTCAACATCTTTATCAAATGGGATCCAGCCCAACTTGGGATCTGCGTAAACCTTGGTGGAAACTTGATTGGTTTCGATGGTTACGCCTTTGATGGACAGATCCTTTTCTGCCAATTCGGCCGCGGCCGCGATCTTTTCTGCTGGTTGCAGTCGATACTTCTGAATGTTGAACACCGGCAGTTTGCCCACGGCTGAAAACTGCAGTCGCGCTTTATTGCTTACCGTGCCTGTCTGTTTGAGGCGGGCAATAAATTGCACAAATCCCCCGGTTTTCGCCGCCACTTTTTTATATTCCCAGGCCAGCGTATGCCCTGCCGCGTCGTATATACCTGGCGGCGCCACTTGCACATTCTCAAGGTCAGCATCCAGCACATCCACGATGCGAAGATCGGCTGCTATCTTGCTGGCATTGTAATAGTAAACACGATAGGTGACGGGCTCGCCCACATAGCCGGCATTGCTGGGAACTTCGCCCAGGGGCGTGACAATGGTTTTACGGTTGGTATCATCCGGAGCCGCGAAACTTGAAAAGCTGGAGAGAAAGATGAAACCAAGCGTGATCAAATACGCTAATTTCCGATAGCTTGTCTTCTGGGATAAGTGTGACATTTAATCCTCCTTGGAAGCAATGGCTTCTGTGGATAGCCAGGATGGCGGTTCTACTGATAGGAAACTGGATCCTGAGGGAAGGTCAGGGGGCCGGCGCCTGCGGTGGGATTGGGGTTTAAGGGGAAAGGGTCCGGCGGTGGAAGTGGGGGGATTGCGCGAAAAGAACGACGGAGCGGGGGTATGGCAGCAAGTCCGAGGGAGTGGGGATGTTAGCGGCTGCCGGCCAAGGTTCAAATGTTCACAATACTCAAATTTTGGTAGTGTGGCCGCGGTTGATTGGGGTGGAACGGCCAAGGCCAGATGGTCCCGCGGTGAGTTCCTCCGGGCGGGCCGCGGCGGCATCCCCTCGCCCGGACCGACTTATCCACCGTGGCGCCAACCGGGCGGACGCTGGCCAGGGCGAAGGCAGATGGGTTCAGGTTTTAAGTATTTCAATCACGCACCGAAGCAACGGCATGGCGGCTCTGTTTTCGGTGATAGACGGCGGTTGCAAGATCTAAAACCTGGCTCCAATGGCCACTGGACTGCCGTCGCCTAATCGCAATTGTTTCAGCCTGACTCTTTATGAACCCTCCAATCTGCAAACTCTTTCTGTTTCCGCGCAGCGACTGCCTACGGACTTGATTTCTTCGCCGTGACCTCCTCCGCTGCTTTCGCCGCTTTTTCCTGTTTGGCTTCGAGGGCGTGGATCTTGTCCTGAACGGCACGCGCCTCGGTTTCGGGAAGTTTGAACAGTTGGTAGAGCTTCAATTTGGCAATGGCGGTGGGGTAGTCGCCCGCCGCTTCGCGAGCTAGCGCCAGATTGTAACGCGCCTCCGGCCACCATGGGGCCAGCCGAACGGATTGCAGGAACTCAACTGACACCTGATTGAAATCCTCGGGCGATTTGGCGGCCTTGAACAGCGCTGCGCCCCGCACGAAATGTTTCCGCGCCTCTTCGGGAATCGGCGGCAGTTGGTCCATCGCCGCGGCCATTTTGATGATCTGCGCAGCCTTGGCGTCGGATGGCGATTGTTGATACGCCGCCACCGCCTGCTGGAACGCGGCGTCAGTGGTTTGTGCCGGGGCACGCAATGCGGCTGCGCACAGCAGCAATCCAAACAATGGCATGGTTAAGAATCGGTTGGTTTTCATAAGTCATATCCCTTTCCGAGCGCGCTCGTGACCACCCCTTCACCCATGGTCCTGGCCCTGACCAATCCTCGCCACCCGGAAACCGCCAAGGAGATCGTGATCGGTCGAATCCATTTCATGGGATGGCCTGCGTTCGTTCAGGGGGTCGCTAGCAGAGTCCCCCGTCCGCCGCACGCGAAAAATGGCAATTTGGGGCGCGCAGGAAATGCGCAGGCGGATGGCCCGCAGAGCGAAGGCGGACCTGGCCTGCGCTCCGACCTGTCTCGTCGTAGCCCGCAGGGCGAAGGCGGACGGCCCGCTTCGTTTCCTCCGTTGCCTCCTGTGAAAACAAACCTGGTTCCGCCCGGGCCGAATGACCCTAAGGAAATCGTTTTACAGAAGGAAACGAAGGGAACGGAGAGCAGAACCAATCCGGGCTCCTGTTGTTTTGCCTTTGTTTCCTCCGTTGCCTCCTGTGAAAACAAACCTGGTTCCATCCGGGCCGAATGACCGGCGGATTGCCAACACGCCGCTAACCGTTTTTCATGAACTCCTCGAAGGACTGTTCGAGCAGAGCGTCCTTGGTCATCGCCAGCCATTCGATCTGGGCCTGGGTGTTCACAAACGCGTTCATCAGGGCGTCATCTTTGCAGATAAGCCCCAGGCGTTCCACCTGGCACCGGCAGGTGCAGGTGATCTCGTTTCCGAAGGAACTCAGGACTTCGTCGACCTTCTGTTTGTCGCCTTTGCAGTCCCAGTAAATATTGAGGTGGATCCGGGTGATCATCTCCTCCGGGCCCAGGAGCGGATGAATTCCCAGGAAGTACTTCCAGTATCGCTTCCCGACCTCGCAGTAGTACATGAGGCTGAAAATCACCACGAATTGCAGCGCCTCCTGCATCGTGGTCTTCGGGACATAGACCAGGCCCTGCTCCCGGCCTTTGTAAACGGCGCCGACGTGGTCGAAGGATTTGAGACCCTTCAGCTCTTCAAAGAAGGCCAACGTCGCCGGCAGGGCGTGGCAGAATTTGGCGCGATCTTTTTCGGGACACACCGAGCAGGCCTGAAAGGCCACCGCGCCTCTGATTTCAGCGGGGATCTGGTCCAGATTGGACTCGAAGGCTTGCGCGAAGGCTTCGATCTTTTCGCGGGTGAGAACGATCCGCCTGCCTCCGGGAAAAAGCAGATAAAGCCCGCTCTGCTCGAAATCTTCCACTCTGATTTCCATGTTATCCTCCAACGGATGGGAAACTGGGTTTTCGGCAGAGGGGTTTAGTGGAGGGAACGAGCAAGGTGAGACTCCATCGATCTCATCGCGTACCCTGGAGGGCCCGGTTCCGTCCGGGCCGCTCTGGCCGGGCGGGGCGGCAGCGCATCCATGGCGCGTTGGGCATACCCGCGAGCCGCGCTCGCGACAAGGGTGAATTTGGAAGATTGGTGAGCCGGCGGACCGGGCCTGCGCTTCGACCTGTCCGCCATAGCTTCAGCGACGGCGGAAGCCCTGGAGGGCCCGGCTCCCGCCGGGCCGCGGCGCAGCGGGAGCTGCGCCCTCCATCGATCTCATTACGTTACCTTGGAGGGCCCGGCTCCGTCCGGACCGCGGCGCAGCGGGCCTGCGCCCTCCATCCGGGCCGAATGACCCCAAGGAGATCGTTTTACAGAAGGAAACGAAGGGAACGGAGAGCAGAACCAATCCGGGCTCCTGTTGTTTTGCCTTTGTTTCCTCCGTTGCCTCCTATGAAAACAAACCTGACCGATTCCGATCTTCGTCACAGAGTTCACAGAGGCAGAGGGAGCCGTAACCAACTCCGGAGATGAGTTTCCTCACGCAAAGTCCGCCAAGGGCGCCAAGGCAGGGTGGGGAGCCACCCCCTCCAAACCTTTGCGAGTTTCGCGCCTTTGCGTGAGGTGCATCTTCTCCCTGGCGGGCCCGGCTCCCGCCGGGCCGCGACCTGCCTACCTAAATTAGGGTAACAATATACTTGGCTCAGTAGCCACGGAGGACTAGACGATGGATAAAGTTATCCAAATTCAAAAGCGGAGGCCCATCGTGACTATTGGTATCGGAATGATCTGCAACAACGGCATCGTCATGGCGAGCGACAGCCAAGTGAGCTATGCTGGACTTACCCATAAGCGACAAGACGCCAAGAAGCTATTTCTGATCGAGTTTGGCCAAAGCACCGCATTACTCAACATGGCAGGCGGATTTGACCTATTTTCTCATACGTTGGAAAACATCCAGAAGAAAGCTGCCACCTTCTCGCGTGATTCAGCCCCAACGGACTATCGGGAAATCCCAGAGTTAATCCAAGCGTCCATAAAAGAGACACGGCAGAGCGCCAAAAGCCAGTGGGATGGATTTGGCTATAGCTCTGAGTTTTTTGACAAGCTGTTTCAAGATTACCTATTCGAGATAACCTTTGGCTATTATTTTCACGGTCAGCCGTACCTTTATACTATTGATCTAGCCTTGGGAGTACCCGTTGCCGTCCACGCTGATTTTGTGGCGAAAGGCGCAGCGTTTCAATTGGCTGATTTCATCTTGGCCGGTTACTCCCGTGTTACCTTAACGAGAGGTTTGGCAGGATTTATGGCAGCGTATGCTGTAGAAATGGCTAAGGTGCATGATACCTCATGCGGAGGCCGCACCCAAATCGGATACCTTACCCCTGACGGCAAAGGCGAAATCGAAATTCCAGAGGTCGCTGAGGGGTTGGAAGAATCGGCAAAGGCATACGAGGCGAAAAACCGGAAAGTTTGGGTAAAGGCATTACTAAATGAAGCCGAAGGGGTTTTGCAGCGTCTTAGTGCCGAAATATCACCCGATGAATAACGACTTTCCAGCGACGCTAGTTGAGGCCATTCGCTACTTTTCAGACCCCGAAGTAGCGCACAAATTCGTGGTGGAGTTGCGCTGGCCGGATGGTGTTAAGTGCCCCCGCTGCGGCTCCTCGGAGATTCGCTGCATCTCCACCCGCAAAACGTGGGAGTGCAAGCATTGCACCGAAAAGAAGCAATTCTCCGTCCGTGTCGGCACCATCTTTGAGGATAGCCCGCCCCCGCTCGACAAATGGCTGGCCGCAATCTGGATGATTGCCAACGCCAAGAACGGCGTTTCCTCCTACGAAGTCCACCGCTCCATTGGCGTCACGCAAAAGACCGCGTGGTTCATGCTCCAGCGCATCCGGCTGGCCATGCAGACCGGCACCTTTGCCAAGTTCAAAGGCGAGGTGGAGGTGGATGAGACCTTCATCGGCGGGAAAGCCCGCTATATGCACCTAGACCGTAACCAACGGCGCGGTCGGGGCACGGGTGGCGTCGGAAAAGCCGTCGTGATGGGGCTGCTGGAGCGTGATGGGCAGGTGATCGCCAAACACGTGCCGAATAACTCCCGCTATATCGTGCAAGGAGAGGTGCGGCAAAACATCGCTCCCGGCTCGCAGGTATTCACGGACAAGCTGCTGTCCTATGTCGGCCTAGAAGCCGATTACGTCCATCAGGTGATTGACCATGCCGAAGCTTATGTCCGGGGCAACGTTCACACCAACGGGCTGGAGAACTTCTGGTGCCTGCTTAAACGCGGCATCAAGGGCACCTATGTCAGCGTGGAGCCGTTCCACCTATTCCGTTACTTGGACGAACAGGTTTTTCGATTCAACAACCGCAAAACTAATGACACTGCCCGTTTTCTTAAAGCCGTGGCTGCCATCGTTGGCAAGCGGCTCACTTATTCCGAACTAATCGGAAAGGCTCAACCTGCATGAATCCGTGACCGACAAACCGAACTCCAACGCGGCCCTAAACGAAAAAACGCCATTCCAAAGGTTTCAGGCGTTGGCGAAAGCCTTGTCCAATGTCCCAAAGAGCGAGGTCAAAAGGCCGGCCAAGAAGCCGAGGAAGAAGCTGCCTAGTGGTCAGTCTTTAGGCACCATGTAACGATATATTGGCTTGAGGTAAATCTGCCCCTTTTCCCGAAATGTGTATCCGGTACGCAGTGCAACGATGGTTGCCGCCATCTCGACAGAAAGACCCTCCACTGACTCAAGCGGTGTTGGGGCCGTTCCATTCCTCAACCTTTTCAGATGCTCTTGAACTTCACTGGGAAGCCCTGCGAAAAGAAGGCAGCCCATCTTCTTGCAGCCGAGCCGAAGATACATGGTCCATCCTGTTACTGCAACGAAGAGGCCTAATACGATCCATCCTTGAACTAACAATTCTATCCGCAGTGTTGGCAGAATCAGCCTTTCTATTAGGCTGCCCAAAAGCGTATGTGCTATGCACACTAGCAGGATGGTCATTGGCGCTGGAAACCATCGCCATTCTTCTTTTAGTTCGGCGACTAATTTTCCCCAGCGTTCTCTTAAAGCAGTGGCGAGCTTCATGGCAGAAATCCTCCGAAGGTTGATTTCCTATTGTAGTAGAGATTAGCAGCCTTGAAAGCATCTTTCTAGAAGCCCTAACCAATATCTCAACCCCATCCCAAAATGTTCACCAAAACCCTGCTATCCTTCATCGCCATTTTGCTCGCAGGCGCCGTCTATTTTCTCGGCACCATCGCCATGCGCCCAGCCATTTCCGTGGGGCGCTACACGTTTGAAGTTAAACACGAGGGACAGTTAGGCATCGTGCGAATGGACACAGCCACGGGGCGGATTGACTACATTGTGGCCGCAATGGGTCCGCAGGACTTGGCGTGCCGCGTTTACGTGCTCACGGGAGCGCCCACCCCCAACGCCAAGCCCCTCGCGCCGTAGTGAGTGAAGTATATTGTTACCTAAATTAGAGTGTTTAAAAGGTTCGAATCCGGCCGGCCTGGCGGTATCGTTTTCTCAATCAGGCATGCGGTGACCGCGATTCCGACAGCGCTCCGGGGAGGAGAACGGACCGATTGGTCCGGGGGAGGGGATGCCTGCGCGCGCGGATCAATTCCCGCCGCCGATCCCTCCAACTCTGCCGCCATGGTTTCGACCTGACCCGTTATGATTCTTCCATTTACCACGTGATCAATCGCGTGAACAATCGAGTGGATATTTTCCGAGCAGGATCCGGACTTCCGTCGCCCGATCGCAATTGTTTCGACCCTTTATGATCCCTGCGCGCTATAAACGGCAAGCGAGACAACGTTGGTGAATCCAATATCGATGTCACCCGATACAATTGCATTGAGAATCTTCGCGCCTCCTGCCATTTGAGTAAGCTCCACCTTAATTCCTTCATGTTCGAAGAAACCCACTCGCTCAGCGACATAGAGCTCAATACATTCAGCGATAGGGATATAAGCAACCCGAACTATCTTCGTTTCGGCGAATGTAGGGTTTAGCGTGCCAACAGCAGCGAGTACGAGAAGAAGAATCCTTTTCATGGATAGCTTTGGTTGAGGCCTACGGATTCGGAGTGATGGGGGATAGAGCAGATGCGAGCAAATCGTTAGAAAACTTGTGAAGAGCTCTCAGTCAGTGTATTGGATCTACCGGCTTGTTAGGCAGGGTTACCATCGTTGGTGCGGATGGTGAGTATCGCAGAGTTAACGAGATGTCGCTACGTAAATTTCCACTCTTTTTTGAGTGGGGTAGGATTTCTGGACTGCAGGCCTTGTTTCGCCGCCACGGACTGCGCCCAAGGACTCTCACTCAAGCCGCTCCAGTCTTAGGGGGGCAGGTCAATTGGTTTCGACTTGGTTGACGGCGGTTTGAAAACGGCTGCTACGCGCCAGGGATTCCGCAAGGGCTTGGACGATGGCTTGGGATGGTTTTGACGCAGCTTGCGGCGGCTGGACGACGTGAGATCGGCCCGGCTGGCTTGCCTCGCCGAAGCGTCCGCCTTCGCTTCGAGCTATGGCGCGACATCTCGCAGGACGGATCAACTTCAAGGGCGCAGGCAAGTCTGCGCCCCTACGAACAAAGAAAAGCCCGACGGGCGAAGCGTTCCCAACCACCACCTTGGTGACCGTTGCGACCTTTGCGTGAGGAATATGGTCACATCCGCGCCCATCCGTGTCATCCGTGGTCAAAAACAAAAATGGAATGCGGACTTAAAACGCCGCCAGCAGCTTGTTCATGTCCACGTGCTCCGTGACGAGCCGCTTGATGACGGAAATCTTGTCAACGTCCTGCGGCTGGGTTTTCACCGTCATGTTGTGGATTTTCGAGGTGATCGCATAGGCGTCCTCGCGCGCGGCGATCACCGGCAGGTCCGTCCGCGCCAGCAGCTCCAGCAGCTTGGGGTGGGGCAGGATGTCGTTGGTCAGGATGATGCCGGCGATCGCCTTGGTGCCGGAGATGCTCGTGGCGGAGATGGCGGCGAGGATGACGTCGTCGCGGTCGCCGGGGGTGATCAGGAGGTTGCCCGGCTGGAGGTGGTCGATGATGCCCTTGGCCGCCATGGCGCCGACCACCACGCGCCGGATGCGCTCGTGCCCGCCGGTGACCTGCGCGTTGAGCCAGCGGCCGCCGATTTCCTCGGCCACCTGCGAAAGGTTGGGGGCGGAGAGCATCGTCTGCACGGGCAGCACGCCGAGCAGCGGCACGCCCAGCCGCGCCAGGCCCAGGCCCGCGTAATGCGCGACCTGTTGCAGCTTGTCGGCCTCCACCTTGTTGAGGATGGCGCCGATGATTTCCACGCCCACCTGGTCGAAGAGCGCCTTGTTCAACGCGATCTCGTCGACCGGCCGGCCGATGCCGCCGGGGCAGACGATAATGACCTTCGCATCGAGGATCCGGGCCACGCGCGCGTTGGACAGCTCGAACACCGAGCCCACGCCCGCGTGGCCGGTGCCCTCGATCAGCGTGAAATCCTTCTCCCACGACACGCGGTCGAACGCGCGGCAGATCTTGTCAACCAGCGGCGCGTAGGTCGCCTCGGGATTGCCGAGGAAGCGGCGCGTGAAGGTCGGATCGATCGTGATCGGACTCATGCTCTCGATGGGCACGCGCACCTTGTAGATCATGTCGAGGAGGTAGGAGTCCTCGTCGACCTTGTGGCCCTCGACGTCGACATAGCGCTGGCCGACCGGCTTGATGAAGCCCACGCGCGGGTAGAGGTGCTGGAGCGCGGCGAACAGGCCGAGGCAGACGGTGGTCTTGCCGTCGTTCATGCGCGTGGCCGCGACGAAGATGCGCCGGGTGATGACGTTCGTCGGCTTGGCGAGCAGCGGCAGCGGCGGCTGGGTGAAGGGATTCGGATCGGGCATGGGCGAAATGGTTTTGGGTTGTGAGTTTTGAGTTCAGGGTTCGGGGCCACTCCAACCCAAAACCCAGAACCCAAAACCCTAAACAGGTCCGCTCACGGCGTGCCGTAAAGCAGTCGGCGGTCGATCGCCTGGCAGCCGACCACCGCGGCCGCGCCGAACACGTCGTGCGCGCTCGCCCCGCGGCTGATCTCGGCGGCGGGCCGGCTGAGGCCGGTGATAATCTGGCCGAAGGTGTTGGCGCCGGCCAGCACCTGGACGAGCTTGAAGCCGATGTTGGCGCTGGCGAGGTCGGGGAAAATGAGCACGTTGGCCCGGCCGGCCACGGCGCCGGCCACCTGCTTGGCCTCGGCCACGTGCGGATCGAGTGCGGCGTCGACCTGCAGCTCGCCGTCGATCTCCATCGGCAGCGCCGCGCTCAGGGCCTTGGCGCGGGCGAGTTCGGTGGCGGTGCGCATCTTCACGACCGCGGGATGATCGGCCGTGCTCTTGCTGGCATAGCTGAGCAGGGCGACGCGCGGGAGTTCGTTGGTGAGGTGGCGGGCGATCATCGCGGTGGCGATGGCGATGTCGGCGAGCTGCTCCGCGGTGGGGTCGGGGATCACGCCGCAATCGGCGAGAAACAGCGAAGTCGCCACGCCCCCCTGGGGTTCGTCCCAGTCGAGGATCATCAGCGACGAGGCGGTCGTCACGTGCTCGAGACGCGGGATGATCTGGAAGAGCGGGCGCAGCGCGCTCGATGCCGACACGGTCGCGCCGCTGACCAGGGCGTCGACCTGGCCGGCGGCGAGCATCATCGCGGCGAAATAATTGTTGTCGCGCAGGGCCGTTCGGGCCTCGCCGGGCTTCAGGCCCTTGTCCCGCCGCAACGCCTCGAACTGCGTGACGAAGCCCTCGAAATCCTCGCTGCGCGCGGGGTCGAGCAGGCGCATGCCGGTGAGACTCAGGTCGAGCAGCGCGGCGGCCTCCTTGATGCGCGCCCGTTCGCCGAGCAGGATGGGCGCACCCATGCGCCGCGTCACCCACTGGCGGGCGGCCTGCAGGATGCGCGGGTCGGCGCCCTCCGGAAAGACGATGCGCTTCGGATGACGCTGCAGCCGCTCGACGAGTTTGGGCAGCAAGGACATTGGTGGGGGAACATGCCGCCCGCCGCCGGGAGCGTCAATGCCGCTTCGCAGAAAGAGGTGTCCTAATTTGTCATTGCGACTCTGCTGGCCAGCAGAACGTGCCTCGCGATGACAGGCAAACGGTGCCAATGCTCGCAGAAAAGGCCGCGCGGCCCTTAAGAACTTGCCAACCTTCCGGCGCCCGCAGAGAAACACACGCCCGTGTCGAAACACCTCAAGAACATCGGCATCGTTTCGCTGTTGACGATTGTCTCGCGCGTGCTCGGCCTCATGCGCGACCAGCTCGGCGCGGCGATCTTCGGCGCGAGCCTGCTGAACTCGGCGTTCCTGACGGCCTTCCGGTTGCCGAACCTGTTCCGCCGCCTGTTGGGCGAAGGATCGCTCACCGCGGCGTTTTTGCCCACCCTGCAGGAGGAGTTGCACACGACCGGCCGGCCGGGTGCGTTTGTGCTCCTCAACAAGGTCACCAGTTGGCTGCTGGTCATCACCGGTGGGATCGTGGTCCTGGTGATGCTGTTCATGAATCGGATAGTTTCCCTGGTAATTGGCTCCGTCGGGCATTTCGGCTGGAGCATGAACCAGCCGGACCGATGGTACCTGGTGGCGGATCTGACGGTGATTCTTTTTCCCTATCTGGCGTTCATCTGCGTCGCCGCCGCTTTCAACGCCACGCTGAATGTCCTGAATCGTTTCACCGAGCCGGCGCTGTCACCGATCTGGCTCAACCTGTCGATGATCCTCACGCTGGGCGGCGCCGGGCTGCATTGGGCCAAGACTCCGCTGGGGGCGATTCACTGGCTGTGCGCCGGCGTGCTGATGGGCGGATTCCTGCAGATGGCGGTGCCCGCCGGGGTGCTGATCCAGCATGGCTGGCGGCCGCGCTTCGACCTGGGGCTTTCGCCGCGCGTGCGGGAGATCGCCCTCCTGATGGTGCCGGGCTTCTTCGGCACGGCGATCTACCAGGTGAACATCTACGTCTCCAATCTGCTGGCCTACCAGATCAACGACTCCGCGGCCACGCTGCTCTTTTATGCGAATCGGGTCATGGAACTGCCCATCGGCGTGTTCGCCATTGCGGTTTCGACCGTGGTGTATCCGGTGATCGCGCGCCACGCCGTCGAGGGAAAATACGAGGCGATGGGCGAGGATTACCGCAAGGGCGTGCGGCTGATCCTGGTGATCAACGTGCCGGCGGCGGCGGGCCTCGCGCTGCTGAGCCGGCCGATTGTCCGGCTGCTTTTTCAGCATGGCGAGTTCACGGCGACGGATGCGCATGCCATGGCCGTGCTGCTCGCGCTGTTTGTGATCGGGATGCCGTTTTTCTCGGTCGTGAACCTGACGGTGCGCGCGTTCTACTCGGTCAAGGACACCGCCACGCCGGTGAAGGTGGCGCTCATCGACTTCACGGTGAATCTCCTGCTGAGCCTGCTGCTCATGCACTGGCTCGGCGCGGCGGGGCTCGTGCTGGCGAGTACCACCGCCATCATCGTGCAGACGCTGCTGTTGAAACGGGCGCTGACGCGCCGATTGCCCGAATTGCGTTTCGCGCCGCTCTGGCCCAGCCTCGCCAAGATTCTCGTGGCCACGGCCGGCATGGCGGCGATGGTGGCTGCCGGATGGTGGTTGATGCAGCGCATGGTGGCGGGACGCGGCGCGGATCTGATCGCAGTGCTGGGACTAATCCCGCTCGCCTGCGTCGTCTATGGCGTCCTGCTGTGGGTCCTAAAGATCGAGGGCTTGGAGGAGCTGCAGGCGATGCTGGTCAGGGTGCGGCCGGGGCCGGACGTGAAGGAAAGGGCGGAGCCATGAAGCATCTGGTTGTAGGAGCCTGCTTGCCCGTTCGACAAGCTCAGGGCCTCGAGCCTGTCGAGGGGCAGGCGATTCATGGAGAGGCTTCGCTTTGACCATCGCGTGCAAGCACGCTCCTACATGATTTGGTTCCGTCGCAACTGGTTCCTGCTGGGTCTGGTCGCGGCGGTCGGACTGGCGTGGCTCTTCCCCGCCGCGGGCGCGAAGGGCGGACTGCTGCGACCGGAGCTTACCATCCGGGCCGGCGTGGTGGTGATCTATTTTTTCCAGGGGCTCACGCTGGCCCTCGCCGCGCTCCGGCACGGCGCACTGCGCTGGCGGCTGCATGCCCTTGTGCAGGCGTGGACGTTCCTGCTCTTCCCCCTCGTGGGGCTGCTCCTGGACCGCGTCGCCGGCGCCCGCCTGCCGCCCGACCTGCGCACCGGCTTTCTTTTCCTCTGCGTGCTGCCGACGACGATCTCCACCGCGATCGTGTTTACGACGGTGGCGGGCGGCAACGTGGCCGGCGCGATCTTCAACGCCACGCTTTCCAACCTGCTCGGCATCGCCCTCACGCCCCTGTGGACCGGCTGGCTCATGCGGGCCGGCGGGCGGACGCTGCCGCTCGGGCCGGTGATCCTCGAGATCGTGCTCCTGCTGCTGGTGCCGCTGGCGGCAGGGCAGGCGCTGCGCCCGTGGTTGCGGCGCTGGGCTGACGCGCGGAAGCCGCGCCTGGCCGGTGTGAACAGCGGCATCGTCCTCTTCATCGTGTACGCGGCGTTTGCCAACTCGGTGCAGGCGCGCGTCTGGGAGCGCTACGGCGCGCATATCATGCTGCTGGCGCTGACGGGAGTGCTACTCCTGTTCGCCTTCGTGATGGGGGCGGTCCTGGTGACCATCCGCGCCGCCCGGCTGGACAGCGCCGACGCCAGCGCGGCGCTGTTTTGTTCGTCGCAAAAGACCCTGGCCGCCGGGGTGCCGATGGCGCAGCTCATCTTCGGCGCGCATCCCGGGCTCGGCCTCATCCTGCTGCCGGTGATGCTCTACCATCCGCTGCAGCTCATGGTGCACGGCATGATTGCGATGCGCTGGCGGCGGCCGCTTTAGCGGGATCCCTGGCCCTTCCTCGCGGCAGTCCCCGCCCGGGCAAACAAGCAATGTCAACCAATAGTTGACATTTTACCGGGGACGACTGTGGCGTGATTACCGGGTGGGACTGCGGGTGATGGATCCGAAGCAGCCGGGCGGCGCAGCGCCGCCGGCCGCGCGATGACATTCAGCGCCTGTCATTGCGAGGCGTTCGATAAGAACGCCGAAGCAATCCAGACAGACTGTGGATCGAACAGCTGGATCGCCATCCCCCTTCGCCAAGCCTACGGAGGACAGGCGCCCCGTCCTACCGCCGGACTCGCGATGACAAGGCAGATCAGGACACCGCCCACCGGCCGGGCAAGTTGCGCGGAGCGTTTTCATGGTTATCTTGTCGGCCACCATGCTTGCTGTTGTTCCCTGGATTCGGAAGCCTCGCCATGAACGCTGATCTCGTTGTGCGTCACAATCCGGCCGCCAGCCGTTACGAAACGGAGGTGGATGGTCATCTTGCCCTGGCCGAATATGCGGAGGAAGGTGACCGCATCGTCTTCAAGCACACCTACGTGCCGCCGGAACTGCGGAGCCGGGGCATTGCCGAAAAACTCGTGCGGGCGGCGCTGGAGGAGGCGCGGCGGGAGGGGCGGCGCATCGTGCCCCAATGCTCCTACGTGGCGCTGTTCATCCGGCGGAATCCGGAATTCCAACCGCTGGTGGCGGGCTGAATGATGACGCGGTTCTTCCGACCGCGCCTTTTTCCCCTGGCGTCACGGATGAAGCTCTGCGCGACGGGTGTGGGCTGGAACCTGCCGGGACGGCCGGTTCCACCAGGATTCAATCTGACTTGGCTGTAGAACCGACCCGAGTTTGCCGCCGCCGGGCGCCGCGGACAATCAGGACCGCGCCCGCGAGCAGAAGGAAGATCGAGTAGAAGGTGCCGCGGCTGAGGCCGAGGATGAGCGGCGCATCGGGCTCGCGGAAGATTTCGCCCGCGGTGCGCACCACGGCATAGGCCACCAGGAATTCGCCGCTCAGGCGACCGGGCTGGGTGCGCACCACGTCGCTTTTCCAGAACCGCCATTGCAGGAAAGCGAGGAGCAGCGCGCCCTCCAGCGCCGCCTCGTAGAGCTGCGAGGGATGGCGCGGTAGGATGTGTGCCGCCGGCAAGCCTTCCGACGCGCTTTTCGGAAAGATGACGGCCCACGGCACGCGCGTGACCTTACCCCAGAGTTCGCCGTTGATGAAATTGGCGATGCGGCCGAGCAGCAGGCCCACGGGCACGGTCGTCGCCGCCACGTCACCGAGGTGCAGGAACGAAAGGCCGCTCCGCCGGGCGAACCACCACACGGCCAGGACGGCCCCAATGAATCCCCCGTGGCTGGACATGCCGCCTTCCCAGACGCGCAGCAGGACGAGCGGCTGGTGCACCAACAGGTCGAAATCATAAAGCAGGAAGTAGCCCAGCCGCCCGCCGATGAGCACGCCGAACACCAGCGCGACAATGAAATCGGGCACTTTGTCGGCGGGAAGCGCGGAGCGGCCCGCGCGGTGGTAGCGCATCATCATCCATCCCCCCGCCAGGAATCCCAGCACGTAGGCGAGCCCGTACCAGCGGATGCCGAAGTTTTCCCCGAAACGGATGACGAAGGGGCTGAGATTGTGGACCCAATAGGCGAAGATAGCGGGCATTTTAATATTGAGTTTTGCCCAACGAAGAGGCGGTACCCCCAGTAGCGCGGAGCTTCAGCCCGCGCTGCCTCCCCTCGGAGTGCGGGCTAAAGCCTCGCACCACGGCGGAACCATTGTTGTCACTTTGTTTAGGGCGTGTTTTCAAAATGTCCTGTCATCTCGAGGTCCGTTCTGCTGGGCTGCAGAACCGGCAGCCTGTCCTCCGTAGCCCTGAGCTTGTCGAATGGGGCGAAGGAGGATGGCGATCCAACCCCTCGACAGGGCTCGGGGCCCTGAGCTTGTCGAAGGGCTGGATTGCTTCGTCGCCTCGCTCCTCGCAATGACGTTTTGGCAGTCATCCTTGGCCTACGGCGGTATCAACTCCGGCCCGGCGGCCAGGGCGCGGCGCCGGAAGCACCGGGACGGCGGGAGCGGTTCTGCCTCTGCAATTTGGCGCGGGCCAGTTCGCGCATATCCACGGCCACGTCGTCCTTCTCGAAAATCTCGCGGCCGAGGATGTGTTCCATCACGTCCTCCATGGTCACGACGCCAGCCGTCGATCCGAACTCGTCCACGACGACGAGAATTTGCTGGTGCGTCCTGAGGAACATCTGCAACGCGTTGCCGACCGTCACCGTCTTGGGGATGAAGTTGATCTCCTGCATGAGGCTGCCCACGGTCTCGAGATCCTGGTCGTTGGCCTTGGCCTTGAGCAGGTCGCGACGGCGCACGAGACCGACGACGTCATCGAGGTTTTTCTGGCAGACCGGGATGCGGGCGAACGGAATGTTCGGGTACTCGCGGAAAACCTCGCCGATCGTCGCGGTTTTCCGGAGCGTGGTGACGACGGTGCGCGGCGTCATGATCTCGCTCACGCGCACGTCGTCGAGCGACAGGGCGTTGGCGATGATGTTCGACTCGCTCCTGGAGAGCGTGCCTTCCTTCGCGCCTTTTTCGGCGAGCAGGATGATTTCCCGGTCGGAAGCCTGCGCCGGCGGGCGCGTCTTGATGAAGGTGCGCACCACGGCGCTGCAGACGTAGAGGACCGGGGCGAGCGCCCGCCGCACCCACCAGAGCGGATAGACGATATGGGGCTGCAGCGCCTCGCGATAGGCGATGCCAATGTTCTTGGGCAGCACCTCCGAAAACACGAGGATCGTGAAGGTCATGAGCGCCGAGGCCACGCCAATCAGGGTCTCGCCGTAGAGATGCGCGACCAGGCCGCCGATGATCACGGAGCCGAGCGTGGTGGCGATGGTGTTGAGCGTGAGGATGGCCGACATGGTGTCCTCGAGGCCGAGCTTGAGAATCTCGAGGAGCTGGCCGCGCTTGGGCCGGCGGTGCTTGAGGGCCTCGATCTCCGCGATGGTCGTGCTCAGGATGAGCGCTTCCGTCAGCGAGCACGCGAACGTCACGCTGAGCGTGAAGACGATGGCGAAAACGAGCCAGAACATGGGCGTACACTCTAGCGGCGGCCGCACATTTTCGAATCAATTCTTGGCCGGCGGCGGTGGGGTAGGTTTGTCATTGCGAGCCCCGCCGCCGCGGCGGGGCGAAGCAATCCAGAGTGCTGGATGGCCACGTCGGCCCCTCGGGCCTCCTCGCCATGACACGCGGGCGAGGGTTCATGAGGAGCCGTTTTCCCATGGTCCGCCCTGTCGCGATGGCCGAATCGGATACCGTCAGCACCAGAACTTCCTTGCGCATCCCCCGGGGCGGGCGGTTAGGTTTCGTGAGATGAGCAACCTCAAGAGCACGCCCCTGCGCGCCTTTCATGTCGCCCATGGGGCGCGCCTGGTGGATTTCGCCGGCTGGGAAATGCCGGTGCAGTATCGCAGCATCCTCGAGGAGCACAAAGCCGTGCGGCGCGCCGCCGGCCTCTTCGACGTCAGCCACATGGGCGAGGTCGACGTGCGCGGCCCCGAGGCCGCCCGCTTTCTCAATCACCTCGTGACGAACGACGTCGCCCGGCTGTTCCCCGGCCGCGTGCTCTACTCGCCGATGTGCTACCCGACGGGCGGGGTGGTGGACGACCTGCTGGTCTACATGCGCGGGCTGGAGGATTTTTTCCTCTGCATCAACGCCGGCAACATCGACAAGGACCTCGCGTGGATGCGCGAACAGGCGGCGGGGTTCGGCGTCACCATCACCGACCGCTCCACCGATTATGCGCTGCTGGCCGTGCAGGGGCCGCAGGCCGCAGGCATCGTGCAGTCGCTCACCGCCGCGCAGCTCGATCTCGTCAAGTACTACCATTTTGCCGAGGGCACGGTGGCGGGAGTGCCCTGCCTGCTCAGCCGCACGGGCTACACGGGCGAGGATGGCTTCGAGCTTTACCACGCCGCGGGCGACGCCCCGCGCCTCGCCGAGGCGCTGCTCGCGGCGGGCGCGCCGCACGGGCTCGAACTCGCCGGCCTCGGCGCGCGCGACAGTCTGCGCCTCGAGGCGGGCTACCCGCTCTACGGCCACGAGATTACGGCCGAGGTGTCACCCATCGCCGCCGGCTTGGGCTGGACGGTGAAACTCGACAAGGGGGTCGATTTCAACGGTCGCGCCGCGCTCGCCGCGGAGAAGGCTGCCGGCCCGGCGAGAAAAATTATTTTCTTCAAGACCGGCGACCGTCGCATCGTGCGGGCGGGTGCGTCCGTGCTCGGTCCGACGGGCGAAGTGGGGCAGGTGGTGTCAGGCACGCTGTCGCCCATCCTGAACGAGGCGATCGGCTCGGCGCTGGTGATGACGGCCAGCCTGTCCTCCGAAGCCTTGGCGAAGGATGGACCCCTGACCGTCGACATCCGCGGCGCCAAGATCAACCTGCAACTCGTCAAACCCCCGTTCGTGCCCCTGAAAAAAGCATAGGAGCGGCTTTCAAAATGTCATTGCGAGGAGCCGCGCCTAGCGAGGCGACGAAGCAATCCAGCTGGATCGCCACGGCCCGCTCTGCGGGCCTCGCGATGACAAGACGTTTTGAAAGCACGCGCCGGAAGCGTGCTTGCACGCGATGAATTCCTCTATGTGATCGCCTGCCAGCAGGCTCCTACCTGTCCCCCATGAGCAACGTTCCACCCGACCGCAAATACGCCAAGTCCCATGAATGGCTGAAGTTGGAGAGCGACGGTATGGCCACTGTCGGCATCACCGACCACGCCCAAAGCAGTCTCGGTGACATCACCTTTGTGCAGCTCCCCAAGGTGGGCGCCGCGCTCCAGGCCGGCGAATCCTTCGGTGTGGTCGAGTCGGTGAAAGCCGCCTCCGACCTCTACTTGCCCGTCGCCGGCACGGTGGTGGCGGTGAACACCGCGCTGGATAGTGCGCCCGAGACGGTCAACCAGTCGCCTTACGACAAAGGCTGGATGATCAAGTTGAAGGTCGCCGATCCCGCCGAGGCGGGCGCGCTGCTGTCGGCCGACGATTATTCGAAGTTGAACAACTGACACCGCAGCCATGCCTTGTAGGAGCGAGCTTGCTCGCGATTCCGTAGCGAAGCCGCGTAGTGGAACGGCTCCGCCAGTCATAGCGGCGCGGCATTCCGCGCTGAGGCGTCGGCGGAACGGGAAGCTTTTCCGCTACGGTTCTCATCGCCTGCAAGCAGGCTCCTACATTTTTGTGCGTCCGGAAACGGGCTGCGCCGGGCGCTTTCCATTATGAAGATCCTCGCGTTGGAAAAGGAAGTGCCCGGCGTGGCCGCCGCCGCATTCAAGCCGCATTTAAAAGCGGAAGCCGCCCGCGTCTGGGAACTCCAGCAAGCCGGCGTCCTGCGGGAGATTTATTTCCGGCAGGACCGATCCGACGCCGTGCTGATCCTGGAGTGCGCCGACGTCGCCGAGGCGCAGCGCGTGCTCGGCACGCTGCCGCTGGTGCGGGAGCGGCTGATCGCCTTTGAGGTGATTCCCCTCAAACCCTATCCGGGCCTGGCGCGGCTGTTTAATTGCGACCATCTGATTCTCACCGGAGGAGCCAAAGATGGCGCATAGCCAATCGTGCAAAGAGTGTAAAGCGGCGATTCGGGGGTTCTTGGTAGACGTCTTTGGCCAGGATGAAGTTGTCGAGCAATATTGCTTACCTCTTCCCAGCGAACTTCGCGGATATGAGGGGCACCGTTTTTATTCTGCGCTGATGGCAATCGAGTCAGATTTGAAGGCGTATCGAGGCTTCGTCTGTTTTGTCCGGCGACCAAAGCTGCCTCCCGTTGATTTCTTCTTGAAGTCGGTCGGCCTTGTCGTCGAGTTCGACGAGGCGCAGCATTTCACCAAGCCACGAGCGATCGCCCTGAAGCGGTATCCTGAGACGCTCGGGCTGGGATTCAGCCGTGAGCAATGGATCCGGTTGAGTGTGACACTGGACCGACATGACAACTCGCCTCCGTATCGAGACGAGCAGCGGGCATGGTATGACACGTTGAGGGACTTTGCCCCCGCATGTTTAAACCTCCAACCGATCGTGCGCCTCTACGCCGGCGATGCTAAATGGTGCAAGCTTGATCGCGGCGAGCTCGTCAGGGCTCTGCTCTTCCACGCTCCGCCTCTGACCGAATATCTGACAACAGCCGGCGCATCGCTGACACAGCGCAGTAAGCCTCGCCCCTGAATCTTGGCTCCGGCCGTCGCCAAGCAGCCACGTTCATCGGGAGACTTTGGCATATTGAACTGCGGGGAGACTGCGGGGAATATCGGGGGAGGGTCTGCGGGCGAACGGCCGTGTGCTTCACCCGGCCTTGCGCCCGGCGTGAGCGGCGCCTCGCTAGGTCGACTGCCAGTCCTCGCATTTCAGGCCGGGCACGCGGGAGAATTCCCGGGTGTTGTGGGTGACGACCGTGGCGCCGAGTCGCAGCGCCTGCGCGGCGATGAGGGTGTCCATCGGGCCGATCCCCTGCCGGCGTTTTTCCAGAAACGATCGGATGCGCGCATAATGGGCGGCGTCTTCCCGCATGAGTGGCTCCACGGGAACGAGGCTCAGCAGATTGTCGAAACGCTGCCGCTGGCGCAGGCTGGTGACGCCATGGACGAACCCAAATTCGCGTTCAGCCACGACAACGACCGACAGCCGCAGGTGGGGGAACTCCGTCTGCATTCTGTCCACCAAACCGGCATCCTGACCGCGAAGGTAGGCGGAAACCGCGTTCGTGTCGGGCAGGAAGATCACAAATCGCGCGGCAGGTCGGGGGTCGTGTGCCGGGGCACGTCGGGCAAATCCGGACATGAGCCGGCGAGCTTGATGAAGCGCCGGCGGCGTTCCTCGAGATCGTCGTGATCAGAAGTGACCAGGACGCCCCGCTTCGTGTGACGCAAGCGGACGGTCGGGCCGGGAAAACGAAATTCCTTCGGCAGACGGATGGCCTGCGAGCCGCCGGTGGTGAAAAGTTTCGCCGTCTTGGTCATGTAGCTACGTTGTAGCTATGCCAGGCGTTGTCAAGAATCCGTCGGCGGCGCCGTCTCGCCCTTGCGCCCGGCGCGGCCGGCCTTGCGCCGGTCGGTCTGGCTCAGAATGCGCTTGCGCAGACGGAGCGACTTGGGCGTGGCTTCGACGAACTCGTCCGCGGCGATGTATTCGATGGCTTTCTCGATCGAAAGCCGGATCGGCGGCGAAAGCTGGGTGGCGACGCCCTCGCCTTGGGAGCGTACATTGGTGAGCCGCTTGGCGCGGGCGGCATTGACCGGAATGTCCTCCTGCCGCGGGCTCTCGCCGACCAGCATGCCCTCGTAAACCTGCTCGCCCGCGCCAATGAAGAGCTTGCCGCGCTCCTGGATGCTGACGAGGGCGTAGGCCTTGGACTCGCCGCTTTCGGTGGCGACCAGCGTGCCGGTCAGCCGCGTGAGCACGTCGCCGGCCCAGGGCGCGTATTCCTTGAACAGGTGCGACATCACGCCGCGGCCGCTGGTGGAGTTCATCAGGTCGGTTTCCAGGCCGATGAGTCCCCGCGTCGGGGCAACGGCCTCGATGGTCGTGCCCAGCGGGTGCTTGTGCATGCCGGTGATCTGGGCCTTGCGGTTCGCCAGAAGCTGCATGACCACGCCAAGGCAGTCCTCGGGAATCTCGACCCACAGCGACTCGAAGGGCTCCAGGGTTTTCCCGCCCTCGGTCTTGGTGATGACCATCGGCCGAGAAACGAGCATCTCAAAACCCTCGCGCCGCATCTGCTCGACAAGGATGGCGATCTGCATCGAGCCGCGCGCCTTCAGGTCGAAAACGCCCGCGGTGTCGGTGTCCGAAACCTTGATGGAGATGTTTGATTTCATCTCCCGGAAGAGGCGCTCGCGGAGCTGGCGCGAGGTGACGTACTTTCCCTCGCGGCCGGCGAGCGGTCCGTCGTTGATGCAGAACTGCATCTCGATCGTCGGGGGGTCGATCGCGGCGAAGGGCAGGGCATGGGCATTCTCGTCGGCTGCGATGGTGTCGCCGATGTCGATGTCCTCGAAACCGGAGAGGCCGACGATGTTGCCCGCCACGCCGGCGGCCGACTCGCTGGTCTGGATGCCGGAGAACTCGACCACCTTGGTGATTTTGCTGCGCACGCGATCGCCGCCCTTGGGGCGGATGACGTAAACGGTGTCACCGGTCGAAATCTGGCCGGAGAGGATCTTGCCGACGGCGATGCGGCCCACGTAGTCGCTCCAGTCGATGTTGGAGACCAGCATCCGGAAGGGGGCGTCGGGCTTGGCAAAAGGCGGGGGGATGTGCTCGAGGATCGTCTCGAAAAGCGGCGTCATGTCGCTGCTCTTTTCGCCGGGTTTGCGCACCATGTAGCCCTCGCGGCCGCTGCCATAGACGACCGGGGCGTTGAACTGCTCCTCGTTGGCGTTCAATTCCAGCAGAAGCTCGAGGACTTTCTCGTACGTGCCGGCCGGATCGGAGTTCTCCCGGTCGATTTTGTTGACGACAATGATGACCTTCAGACCGTGCTGCAGGGCTTTGCGCAGCACAAAACGGGTCTGTGCCTGCGGCCCGTCGTAGGCGTCGACCAGCAGCAGCACGCCGTCGACCATCTTGAGCGAGCGCTCCACTTCGCCGCCGAAGTCGGCGTGGCCGGGGGTGTCGACGAGGTTGATGGTCTTGCCGCGCCAGTGGATGGAGGCGTTCTTGGCCCGGATGGTGATGCCTTTCTCGCGCTCGAGATCCATGGTGTCCATCGCGCGCTCCTCCACCTGCTGGTTGGCGCGGTAGACGCCGCCCTCCTTGAGGAGTTCGTCGACGAGCGTGGTCTTCCCGTGGTCGACGTGGGCGATGATGGCGATGTTGCGGATGTTGTAGTTCATGCCTGGCGCTGCGAAAAAAGGAATAACGGTGCGGCCGGCTGACGCCCGACGCAAGACCGAAGCCCGAATGGTAGCGGGTCAGTTCATGTAGGTTGGGCTTTAGGCCCAACACCGGAACCATCGTGGTCCCGCTGTCGGGGATTCCGCCTTCGCCGGGGCTTCCGCCGTCGCTGAAGCTATGGCGGACAGGTTGGCGGACAAGAAACCCCGACCTACAGTTACCGCACAATTCAGTCAAACTGACCCATTACCGCCTGAATGGTGCCATGGGAAGGTCACTCCTGCCCGCGCTCGATGAACGGATGCCAGGGCTGCCCCGAGGCTCCAAAAACAAGAAGGCCCCGGAACCTTGCGGTTCCGGGGCCAAACTTGGGGGTGGGAGCTCGCCACGCTCTCTTCCCGTTCGCACACATTTGGCGCTCTCGCTTTCGCGGGCCGTGTGCTCCCCGACGCCACTCTTCGCGGCATGCGAAGGTTTCAGTCTCATGGCGGGACCGTCCCGGCCGTTGCCAGCCGGAATCTATCGAGTGAGGCCTCTACGCCCGGTTCGGCCACCGCTTGCCAGCGGCAGTCACGCCGGACGGGGTGCAGACACGCCTGCAACTTACGTCGCTCGCGTCGGCACCGTTACCACAGGGTCGGCCCCAGCTTTTGGCCGGGCGTTAGCCCCATGTTACGGGTCTGACCTCTTAACTCTCAGGTTGCATTTCGCTTTGCAGTTGGGTGACGTGGTTTTTCGCGCCGCCCCACGGAAGGAAGTTTTCCGAGCTTTGCCAGGCCCGGTTTTTCCCCGAAACTTCGTGCCCTTTACGCGCCCTGTCCCTTGCGAGTCAGGGCCTTTTTGGCGAGGTGGTCTCGCCAGAACACGCTGTTTCGCGCTGGTCTGCGCAGTAGCAACCGTATCCCTCTGGGGAAACTGCGTGGGCGGACGGATCGAAACTCCCCGTACGCCTCACTCGGCTCGGGCGCGGTTTCTCATCGCGCCTTGCCGCACAGCTCCTAAGTCGTATCACTGAGCGGTTACGACACCGCCCAGAGGAGCTGGTGACATATGCCTGCCGGACCGCGATTGCTCGCAGTCGAAGGGGAAGCCTGAACCAGCTTCAGACTTCCTTTCCCCGGTCGCCCGGGATTATCCCAGCCGCGCTCTCCGCGGTTTTTTCATGCCCGCGGCACTGCGACTGTTCCATCAAAGAACAGAGGCAACGTGTGGCGGCATCGCTGCATTGTCACGAATTTGTTTTGCACAAGTTATTAACAAACGGCG
>Ga0116116_1000080_pt1 | contig 110521 bp, 87 predicted proteins | sample June2015DPH_10_1_FD_89722 | JGI IMG/M metagenome (GOLD analysis project Ga0116116, IMG submission 89722) | Peatland microbial communities from SPRUCE experiment site at the Marcell Experimental Forest, Minnesota, USA - June2015DPH_10_150 | ecosystem: Environmental > Terrestrial > Soil >... | reverse complement strand
CATGGTGGTCTTTACCAACGTCCAAAGCGTCGACCGGATTATCTATGCCATCTTTAGTCGCTTTAATGAGGACTGGAAAAACCGCACCCTCGAACTTTTTACACAAAGAAGTTGACGTCACCAACCCATGGGGCGGGGTTGGTGTTGATCGGTCGCAAATACGCCCTGAACGGGCGCACCGCGCACTTGAACGGCAGCGTCGGGCGCCCCCAGCGTGCGCCGGCGCCTGACACCGCCGGATCCCCGCGACACCTCGCAACCCAAGGCACGGGTGCCTGAACGGCCTTCTCCTCTACCCGGGCTTGGCCACTTCCCGTCGCGATAACAGGTATGATTTGATGAACGGGTCCAGGTCGCCGTCCAGCACGCGGTCCGCGTCGCCGATTTCGAGTTTCGTCCGGTGGTCTTTCACCAGCCGGTAGGGGTGCAGCACATAGGAGCGAATCTGGCTGCCGAAGTCGATGTCCGCCTTGGAAGCTTCTAGCTTGTCCGCCACCTCGCGGCGCTTGCGCAACTCCAGTTCATAGAGGCGTGAGCGCAGGAATTTCATGGCCACTTCGCGATTGCGGTGCTGCGAGCGCTCGTTCTGGCACTGCGCCACGGTGCCGGTGGGAAGGTGGGTGACGCGCACGGCCGAATCCGTGGTGTTCACGTGCTGGCCGCCCTTCCCGCCGGAGCGGTAGGTGTCCACTCGGAGTTCTTCCGGCTTGATCTCGATCAGGATCGAGTCGTCGATTTCGGGGCTGACGAAGACCGATGCGAAGGAGGTGTGCCGCCGCTGGTTCGCGTCGAAGGGCGAAATCCGCACCAGGCGATGCACGCCACTTTCGCCGTGCATCAACCCGTAGGCGTAATCTCCCGCCACCGTAAACGTCGCCGACTTCAGCCCCGCTTCCTCCCCGGGCTGATAATCGTTCAAAGTGAACTTGCAGCCGCGCTGCTCGGCCCAGCGCCGATACATGCGCAGCAGCATGTCGGCCCAGTCCTGCGATTCCGTGCCGCCCGCGCCGGGATGGATGGTGACAATCGCGTTCAGGTGATCGTTCTCGCCACCCAGCAGCGTTTCCGTTTCCAGGCGGTCCACGCCCTGGCGAAGCGTGTCCAATTCCCCGCGCAGCTCAGCCGTGATGCTCTCGCCTTCGCGCGCCAACTCGAAATACGCCTCCACGTCCGCCAACCGGCGGGCTAGTTTCTCATCGGTTTCGAGAACTTCCGCGAGACGCTTGCGCGCCGTCAAAATCTTCTGGGAAGCTTCCTGGTCCTGCCAGAAGTGGGGTTCGGCGATTTGTTTCTCGAGTGCCTCCAATTCCTTGCCGCGTTGGGGAGCGTCAAAGAAAACCCCGGATATCCGCGCATTGCTTCTTCAATTCGTCAAACTCGCGTTGCAGTTCTTCAATCACGTTTACTCCTTGAGGGCTGTTGGCCACCGTCAGTGGCCAGGGGTCCGTTGCCCAGGCTGGGTGGCTCGTGATGCTTGAGGGATACGCCTGCCAGCATCAGCGCCGCGCTCGCCACGCAAAGCCACGCAAAAACATCCCCGTGGGCTGCATAGAAAGTCCGCTGCGTCTCGAAGCTGAAGTGCGCAGGCAGAACCATTTGCCGATGGCGTGGGAGTTCCTCCCGCACCCGGCCGTAAGGGTCAATGACCGTGGTCACGCCGTCGTTGGTGGCGCGCAGCAAGTACCGGTGGTTCTCAATGGCGCGTAGCCTGGCCATTTCCAGGTGCTGGTAGGCGGCTGCGGAATCGCCGTACCACCCGTCGTTGGAAATATTCACCAGCACGCCCGCCCCAGCCGCCACGAGCTGCCTGGCCAGTTGAGGGATGATGGCCTCGTAGCAGATGAAAACGCCAATGCCCCCGGCCGGCGCCTTGGCAACCGGGTAACTGGTGCCCGGAACGAAGTCCCCGACCTCCGACGTGATCTTGTTCACCAATCCGGGTAACGCCCAGGCTGGAACATACTCACCGAAAGGCACCAGATGAATTTTATCATACCGCGACACTTCGCGGCCTTCCGGGTCCAGGGTGATGGCGCTGTTGGTGACTAACTTGCCCGACGTGTCCACAGGGATGACCGTGTTCACGATGACGAAAGCATGCGCCTGCCGCGCCAGGTTCTCCACGCTATTGCGAAAAATGGGGTCGCGGGTGAAATAGAATGGCGCGGGATTCTCCGCCCAGATCAGGAGGGGTGGTTCAGCCGTCGGGTGCGGGCCTGTCGACGTTTTCGTAAAGTCGTCAACGGCGGCGCGGCTTAGATTCACAAGTTGCTGAAGTTGGGCAGGATCGCGCCAGGGAATCCAGCTTTCCAGCTCCGGGTCGTCCAGGGGCACGTTGGGCTGGACGAGGTACGCCATCTCTCGACCGGCTGACTCAGGTGGCGGCGCGATCCTCCACTGGGCGAACACGAGGAGCGCGAGCCAGCCAGCCAGCGCTACCGCGGCACGGGCGCGTCTCGGCGCAAGCAAAACCCATGCCAGCAGCGCGCTGGTCCCGGCAGCCAGGAACGCGAGCCCATATACACCTGTGACCGAAGCGATCTGTCTCACACCCGTGGCCTCGACCGCATACCCGAGAAGATTCCATGGAAAGCCGGTAATCAGGTAGGTTCGTGCCAACTCCATCGCCACCCATAGAAACGGGCTGAGTGCCAGCGCCCACCCTGCCGAACGGCGTGCTGCGCATCCCATGAGAAAACCGAACCCGCCAAAGAAGGTCGACATGATGATGACGAAGAGAACCAGAACACCCCACGCCAGGACTGGCGCCAGGCGTCCATAGATTTCCATGACGCCTATAAACCAATAACAGCTTCCTGCCAGAAAAATCGCGCCGCACAAATACCCCAGCAGAAAGGCACGCTTCAGCCGCCTTTCCGTGGCCAAGGCCGCCAGCCCGGGGAGGCAAGCGACCCATACCAGCCCGGGGATATGAATTTTGGGGAAGCACGCCACCAGCAGGAGTCCACTCAGCGCGCAGGCAGCCTCGCGCACGAAGGGTCGGTCGAGCCAACGGAAGAATGTCGGGGAGGAAGTTTGGCGCAATTCGCTAGCCCGGATCTCTCACCACGGAATTGGAAGGGCGGGGCTTCGTAGGCTGCGGAAAAACCGCCAAAGCTGTCATCCTGAGGAGCCGCAGGCGACGAAGGACCTCTGCATTCGCCTGATTCTACAAATGCAGGGGTTCTTCGCTTCGCTCAGAATGACAGCGCCTACGAGTTTTTCCGCAGGCAACTCGGCGCGCCTCAGTGCCGGATGAAGGGCTTGAATCCTTCTTGCGAGAGCTTGGCGCGCACCTTTTCCGCGTCGTCGCGAGTCTTGAAGGGCCCCACCTGCACGCGGAAAAGGTTATCGCCCGCCTGCGCGTATTCCGGCGCTACCAGAAAAACCGGGTAGCCGCGCTCCTTCAGGATATTGACCAGCGCTTCGGCATCCCGGTTGGAGCGCAACGCAGCGACCTGCAGCGTGATGCCCTCTCCCACTTCGCCGGGAGTTGCAGTCGGCGCCGGCTGCTGGTTTGTTACCGGCTTCATCGTTCCCGCCGCGGGTAACGGAGCCGGAGAAGTTGCGGCCGCGGTCTTCGGCGGCGCCTCGGCCGGACCAGTTCCCCCACCGCCCGGCGGGGCCAAAGCGGGGTTCGGACCGGGGGTGGACGGCGCGTGCCCAACCCCCGATTTCTTGGCAGTAACCGCCACGGTCTCCACGGGCGGGTTCACCGTGGGAGGGACGACCGCGGGCGCGGTGACGCGCTCCGTGGTCGGCGTCGATTGGGAAAATCGCTCGTTGAACCCCACCAGGAATCCCAGTGAGAAAAAGACCCCGCACACTGCCACGCCCGCGAGAAACAGGAGAATCAAGTGCCGTGCGGATAGCCCTCGCTCCTCGCGTTCACCCACACCTGTTGCTACCATAGTCCCTCTCGCCCACGGCGTTCCGCTGAAGATACCGCCGGCCCGATTCCGCTACTTCTTCTCTCCACCCAACACAGGCGGGAGGAGTCCCTTGCCCATCAAGGCACTCAGCAGCTCCACCGGAACCGGGAAGACCACCGTGGTGTTCTTTTCGGTCCCGATCTCCACCAACGTCTGGAGATATCGCAGGGTGATGGCGACGGGTTCCTTGGCGATGACCGCGGCGGCTTCGGCGAGTTTCGCGGACGCCTGGTATTCGGCGTCGGCGTGGATGATCTTCGCCCGGCGCTCGCGCTCGGCTTCGGCCTGCGCGGCGATGGCGCGCTGCATTTCCTGCGGCAAGTCCACCTGCCTCACTTCCACCTTTGTCACCTTGATGCCCCAGGGCTCGGTGTGCTCGTCCAGGATGGATTGCAGCCGGCTGTTAAGCTTCTCGCGCTGGGAGAGTAGATCGTCCAGCTCCACTTCGCCCAAAACCGAGCGCAAGGTGGTTTGCGCCAACTGCTCGACGGCGTAACGGTAATTCTCAAGCTCCACGAATGCCTGCTGCGCGCTGATCACGCGGAAATAAACAACGGCGTTGACCTTCAGTGAAACGTTATCCCGGGTGATGATGTCTTGTGGGGGCATATCCCAAGCCACAACACGGAGGGAAACCCTCACCAGCTTATCAATAGGCCAGAGGATGAAGATCAGCCCCGGCCCTTTGTCCGGCTTCTGGAGTCGTCCCAGGCGGAAGATCACCGCCCGCTCGTACTCCCTCATCACGTTCAAACACGCTGAAACCCACATGAAAATAATAACCACCACGACGATGTAGCCCATAATGCACTCCTCCCCGCGCGCCTGCGGCGCAGACAACCCACTTATCAATTCGTGAACTTCCGCGGCCCCTCGGGCCGTCGTACTCCCCTTCCACGCATCACTCCAGAAGACTGCTCGAAAGCATCAAACGTTGCGCTTTCCCCTAATCCAAAACGGTTAGGAAGTCTACCGGGTTTCCGGCGCCGACTCAACCACCAAGGTGAGGCCCTCAATCTCCCGCACGCGAACTCGCGCCCCTTTGGGAATTCTCTCTTTGGCGCGGGCCTCCCAAAGTTCGCCGCGCACCAGTACTTTCCCCGCCGGGTTGAGGTCGGTATGCGCCACGCCCACCAAACCGATCATTCCCGCCTCGCCTGTAACCGCTTTGCGCCGCTTGGCGACAATGGCAAAACGCACCAGAATGATGGTGATGAATCCTAAGGGCAGCGCCACGCTCAGGGCCGTGGTAAGGTGTATACGCGCCTCAGGCCACGGCGACTTGACCAGAATCAAGGCCCCCAGCACCATGGCTACAACGCCTCCGGCAGCCAGCACGCCGTGCGAAGTCAGCTTGGCTTCAAGCGCGAACAGCGCGAGCGCGGTAAGGATGAGTAGAACTCCGGCGTAATTGATGGGCAGGAGGTTGAAGGCATAAAGCGCCAGGACGAGCGAGATCGCGCCCACCACGCCGGGCGCCACCATGCCCGGATGGGTAAACTCAATGTACAGGCACAGCAACCCGATCGCGCCCAGGATGAAAGCGATGTTGGGATCCGCCACCCAGGCCAGAAACGCCTCCAGTCTCGGCATGGTGTAAGGCTCAAGATCGGCATCGGCCAAGCGCATCGTGGTGGTTGTGCCGTTGAATCGCTGGACCGCTTTCCCGTCATATTTCGCAAAGATGTCGGCCGGCGAGCTGGCCTCGGCGTCAATCAACTTGCCGTCGAGAGCTTCCTTGTCGGTGAAGGAGGAACTCTTGCGGACGGCCTCTTCTGCTAGCGCCACATTGCGTCCGCGCTTCTGCGCAATGGACCGGATGTAAGCCGCGGCGTCGTTTTCAATCTTCTCTTCCATGGTCTTGCCGATATCCGCTCCGCCCAGGAGCACCGGGTGGGCCGCTCCCGTGTTGGTGCCCGGAGCCATCACGGCCAGATCGCCGGACAACAAGATGAAGAAGCCTGCTGAGGCGGCGCTCCCGCCGCTGGGCGCGACATAGGTGATTACCGGAACGCGCGAGTCAAAGATGGCCTGGATGATCTCGCGCATGGAAGTCATCAAGCCGCCGGGCGTATTCAATTCGAGCAAAACCGCGTCGGCGCTCTCGTCATTGGCCTGACGGATGCCCCGCACGACGTATTGTGCGCTCACCTGGTGAATCATCATATCGAGATGAATGACCACCACCCGCGGTCGCGGGTGGGCAGCGCGGACGGGGCCGAGGGGCAATCCGGCGGCGAGAAGAACCGTAAACAGAAGTGCAGGGCGCGGAATTTTGATGCTCACGGTGTTTTCCTGGAAGTCGCGGCTCCGGCATGGCTCGGCTCGAGCAACTGCTGAGCTTCGTGGTTGCCGGGGTCGAGATCGAGAGCGGCCTGGCCCTCGAGTCGAGCCAGTGCCGGCTGATTCAGTGCAAGATACACGTGCGCCAGCGTGAGGTGCGCCTCCACGCTGTTCTTCAGCTTGAGCGATGCCTCCAGCTCCGCGCCGGCTTCCTGGTGTCTACCCTCGGCCTCGATCGCCTGGGCGAGAAGCAGGTGCGCCTGGGGGTCGGCGGGGGTCAGGGAAACAACTTCCCTGAACTCGCGTTCGGCTTCCGCATAGCGTTTTTCCGAAAGCAGCCTCTTCCCGAGCGCGAAGTGCGCGGTGCTGTGCTCCTGGGGCGAAGCGTTGGCCAGGCGTTCTTCCAGCGCGTTATGCAACGTCAGCGCCAGCAACCGGAAGGCGCGGCCATTATAGTTCTTCTTGAGCCGCGGCTGAGGGAGCACGTCTCCCGGCTGGTCGGCCCCGGGTTCGACCTCGTGGGCGGACAACCATTCCACCTCGCGCTGCTCCTCCGTGTCGTCTCCCAGTTTCCCCAGAACCACGGCCCGCAGCGTATGTGCCTCGGTATCGTCGTCATTCGCGTGGATGGCTTCCTGGAGGGCTTCCGCCGCCTCCTCGAAACGTTTCTGGTACCACAGGGCCACGCCACGGTTGAAGCAGAAATCCGCGTCCGAAGGATCGTTTTGGCACGCCCGTCCGAAATTCGCCAGCGCCTCGGAATATCGGCCGCGGCGGGCTTCCAAGACCCCCAGGTTGTTGGCGACCTCGTTGAGCGGGATCTCCTTCCAAAGCGCTTCGAACTCTCTTTCCGCAGTTTGTTCGTGGCCCTGGAAGAACTCATCGACGGCGCGCAGAAACAACGCTTCATTGTAGTCGGGATCGGGTTCGTCGAGCTTGCCCAACCATTGGGCGGAGTTGGCGTAGTCCTTCTGCTCAAAATAAAGCCGGCCTAGAGCGAAGGCGGCCCGATGGTCGGCGGGATCCAGGCGCTGCGACTCCAGGAAGAAATGCAGGCGGGCGGGGTCGTCAGGCGCCAGCAACCCGCGTATGTAATTTTCGAAAGCATCAAGGCGGACATCATGAAAGCGCCGTCGGAAATCTTCCTCGTTGCTCACCGTGAAGCTGTGATCGTGTGTTGCCAGCAACCGCCACGCGAGTCGCGTCTGGAGATCCAGCAGGTCTGTAAGGTTTCCCGAGGCTTCCAGGGGCTGCGACAGTTTTAGCAGGTGAACGTCCAGGAGTTGCGCGCGGGCGGTCAAGCGATTGTCGGCGACGTTGAAATTGCCGACAATGGCCCAATCCGCGCCGAGGGTTTGCGCCACCTTGAATTCACTGGCCAGGGTCAGCGGAGTGTCGATGGGCATGCCGAGTTGCGTCGAGGCGGCATTGCGTTCGTCCCGGTCCAGCACGTAATTCTCAGGCTGCGCCAGGCGAGAGGAAAGGACTTCCGCGAAACTTTCCGAGATCCAGTTCAAATCCGCGCGCGGGCTCTGGTTTTCATACGGGAACACCAAAATGGCTCGTATCCCCGGCGAGCCCAGAAGCCACCCGGGGCAAAACAGCAGAAGCAGGAGGAATCCGGCCGCTCTTTGCATGAAACCTCAACCCGACGCCGTCATTATAACACTGCCCGGGAGCAGGTCTGGCACAGTAGTGCTGGGGTCATTTGGAATGGGATTCCTTTCGAAACACTGGTCATTCCCGCGAAAGCGGGAATCCAGTCCGTCGTCGGCGCATTTCCCATGGCTTGCGGAGTAGATTCCCGCTCCCCGCCTTCGCGGGGACAAGCTTCGCGGGAATGACTGCACCTGGGAGCGCCCGTGTCTCGCAAATAACACCAGTACCTGGCGCAGTGATTCGGCCCGAACGCTCAATCCTTAATCGCCACCGGAAGATTCTTCATGAGTTCCACATACGCCGGGTGTTGGCTGATCTTCTTGAAGTCCGGGTCCTCGTCAATCCGCTTCTGATCGGTAAAACCATCTTCAAAAGCGCGCCGGAGGTAGCGAACCGCCTCCTCCGCCCGTCCGATCGAGGCGAAAGCCTTGGCCATGTAGAAATAGAACTGAACATCGGTTCCCCTGGCCCGGACGACCGCCCCGAGCATAGACTGCTCAGACAGGACGTTGGGGTCAAGGCCGAGGGCAGTGCGGTATTCCGCCACCGCGTCGTCATACCTCTTGAGGTGGTAGTACGACGTGCCCAGGTTCAGATGGAAAGCTGCGTCGCTACCTCTCAACTCGATGGCCCGTTGGTAGTACTTCAACGACTTTCCAAACTTGTTCTCCATGAAGTATATCGTGCCGATGTTGTTCCAAGCCTCGGCGAAATCTTTATTCAAGTGAGTCGCGTTGCTGTACGCTTTGCGGGCGTTGTGGTATTTCGTCTGTTGCTGGTAGGCAATCCCCAGTTTATTCCACAGCGCAGGGGTCTTGAAATTCGACTTCTTTAAGGCCCGGTAGTAGTAGTCCGTCGCCCCGCCGTAGTCCTTCCTGGCCATGAAGATGTCAGCCCGATCTTCCAGGCTGAGGACTTTGGGAGATGCGGCTTGCGTTTGTGGCGGGGCCGCCGCGGGCGTGGAATCTTCCTGCCCGAGGCTCGTGGCAGGTGCCTGTGCCCCCCCCAGAAAAGGTGTGGAAACGAACGTCATAGTAAATGCGAACAAAACCGCGGTCAGCACTGTGGGTTTCATCGGTCGGCCTCGCTTATGCAGGAGGGTCCTGGCGGGTCCAGAAGTCGGGAGCTTTAACCTTCACCCCTCCGGCTGCGGTTTCTTCTGAGCCTCCGCAGGGGTAGCCGGCTTGGATTTCTCGCCCTTGAAAATCGACAGAAATTTCTTCAACACCCCGCCTTTCTTTTCGTCGGGGTGCGGGGCAGTCGCGCTGGAACTGTCGTTCGCCACAGGAGGGGTGGATGCTGCGACGGGCAGGGTCGTGCCACTCCCCGAGTGGAACAGCCTGCTGAGAATCCCCCGGCTCCCTTGCCGGGGCACTTGTTCTTGCGGTTCGGTCCCCTCAATAAAGTACTCGTTCCGAACCAGCACGGAATCGCCGCCGCCCGGGAGGCTGGCGGCCATCTGGACTGGAACCGTAACGATGCCGGGCGGGGCTTCGAACGGCTGCGCGTCGCGATACGCGGGGACCTGGGCGGCCGACTTCATGAACTCAGTCCAGATGGGCAGGGCAGAAGCCGATCCGGAGAGCTTCAGTTCGCGATCATCGTCATACCCCACCCAGACGACCGCCAGCAGGTTCGAACTGAACCCGGCAAACCAACCGTCATGCGAAGTCCCCGTTTTCCCGGCGGCTGGCAGCGTGAAGCCACGGGTCCGAACGCCCGCCCCCGTGCCATTGTTCACCACGCTCTCCAGCAGGTTGACCATCAGATACGCCACGCGCGGGTCCAGCACCTGGCGGCTGACATCCGGGCTTCGCCACAGTGTCCGTCCGGAAGCATCGTTGACGGCCAGAATGAACCTCGGTTCCACGTAGCGCCCGCCATTCGAGAAGATCGTGTAGCCCCCGGCGATTTCCAAAGGCGTTGCGACGTACGCTCCCAGGGCAATGGCCGGCGTCGCCAGTAGGTCGGTGTTGATCCCGGCGGCCACTGCCAGACTCCGCACTTTGTCGTATCCGGCCATTTCCGCCAGGTGCACGGTGGCCACATTCAGCGAATACATCAATGCTTCCCGCAGGCTCACCTGTCCATGGTATTCCTGCTTGTAGTTCTCCGGTTCATAAGCCTGGCCGGCAAACTGGAAGGTAGTGGGCTCGTCGTCGAGCACGGTCGCCGGGGTGAGGAGCGGTTGGGAGCCATCCACACCGGAGCTGAGCGCGGCGGCATAAACGAAGGGTTTGAAGGATGACCCCGGCTGGCGCTTTGCCAGCACGTGATTGAGCTGGCTGCGGCCATAATCGCGGCCCCCCACCAGCGCCTTGAGCCAGCCGGTATGCGGGTCGAGCGCGACCAGCGCCAACTGCGGCTGCAGCGGATCCGGCGGCGGGGCATCCTTGGCCCGCCTGGACTTTTTCAACTGCAGATCCACTTCCGTGATGCCCGCGCGGACTCCCTCGGAGGCTGCCTGCTGCACCTCCAGATCGAGCGTGGTGTAAATCCGGTAACTTTGAGAAAGCAGGTCGTGTTCGGTGAATTGCGAAAGCAACTGATCTTTCACCAGGTCGACGAAGCAAGGAGCCTCAATGCCCTCCACATTGCGCAGCACCACGCCCAATGGAGCCCCGCAGGCTTTTTCCGTTTCGGCGGGCGAGAGCATACCCAGATCCAGCATGCTTCTGAGCACAAAGTTGCGGCGCTCCAGGGCCCGCGCGGGATACCTGTAGGGCGAGTAGATGTTCGGCCCGCGAATCACCCCGGCGAGCAAGGCGGCCTCCGTGACGTTGAGGCTGCTGACATCCTTGTTGAAGTAAGCTCCCGCCGCCTCGCCGAATCCGTAAATGGAAAAACTCCCGCGCTGGCCCAGGTAGATCTGGTTCGCGTACAGTTCAAAAATCTGTTCCTTGGTCAGGCGCTGCTCCAGGAGGAGGGCCAGAGAGGTTTCCGTTATTTTACGGCCGACCCGGCGCTGCGAGGTAAGCCCGAAAATGCCCCGCGCCAATTGCATGGTGAGGGTACTGCCGCCCTGTACGATTTCTTCGCTCCGGAAAAAGTCGTGCGCGGCGGAAGCGAGGATGCGGTAAAAGTTCACTCCGTGATGAGAGAAAAAGCGGTGATCTTCCGCCGCCAGGACGGCGTCAATCACCGGCTTGGGAAGGTCCTGGTAGCGCACCAGCCGCCGTTTGGAGCGGGAATTGTCAAACAGCGTGGTGATGACTTCCGGTTCAAGCTGGTAGCTCTCGAGCGGAGCCCCGCCGGAAAGTGGGGTGATGGAGGCGATGTGCCCGTCGGCGAACTCCAGCGCTGCCGGGCCCTCCTTGATGACCTCACCCTGGAAAAATGACGCCGGCCCGGGCCGAATCTCCAGGTAATTTCCCACCCTCCGGTAGCTCCCCACCTGCGAGCCGCCCTCGTATTCGGCGTAAAGCGCCTTGCGCAGGTGCGCGGCAACCGCTTCCGGAGCCACACCCTCGCCGACCGATACCCGTGTGGGCGCGGCGAACACCAGGGAAGCATTGTTGAAGATATCGCCGCTCAGCCGGGCGTCAATGACCCGCGAAAAACGAAAATAGAAATAGACGAAGATCCCAATCGCCACCCCGAACCCGAGCAACCCGGCGCCCAGCAGAATCCTCTTCCACTCCCACCTTCGTGATTTCCGCGCCCCGGCACGCCGCAGACGGACTCCCGGGCCGGAAGAGCCTCGCAATGCCGAAGATGGACGGACAGGCACGTTTTATATCGACCGGTTTTCCGATGAGGGAGTAAAGTGCAGTTGGAGCGTGTAAACCTTCAGATCGACGGGGACGGTGTAATCGATGTTGACGGTGACGCGGGCCGAGGTCGCGTCCACCTTGACCTGTTCCGCCACCATGGGCAGACCCAAGTCCTGGGCCTTCCCCAGGATGTTACCTCGAATCGAGTCAACCGAGGCGCGCTGGGTCAGCCAAAAGGGGGTTTGGTTTTGGAGGTAGTCTTGGAGTTGGTAGTTGTTCACATAGACGGGAATGATCTTGAAACAGCAAAAGATCACCGCCGCAAGAAAGGCAATAGCGAAGATGGCTTTGGCAGTTCCCCTGCCTGACTCAACTCGTCGCATAGCTTTCCCCCGGAGAGGGCACCTTTCAGTCCTCCTAACGCCGGCGCGTGGCGAGCAAGGCGGACACAATCGCGTCCAGCTTAACATCCTGGATTTGCTTTGTCGAGCGCTGGAAGATTTCCCCCATCCCCTGCTCGAACTTGCGTTTGCCGAGCGTCACTCGGTAAGGCACGCCGATCAGATCTGCATCCTTAAACTTGACGCCCGGCCTTTCGGCGCGATCGTCAAACAGAACGTCGAGGGAGTGCGCTCGCATCTCCTCGTAGAGTTGCTCGGCGCGAGAGCGCAGCCGCGCTTCATCCATGTTGGCAGCCGTCAGGATCACGTCAAACGGGGCGATGGAAGGCGGCAGGAACATGCCATCGCGGTCGTGGTTCTGTTCCACCGCAGCGCTCAAGATGCGTTCCACGCCGATGCCGTACGATCCCATGACCAGCGGGACCTCCCGGCCGTTTTCGTCCAGGACGCTCGCATGCATCATCTCGGAATAGCGCCGCCCCAGCTTGAAGATGTGACCCAACTCTACTGAAATACTGGTCCGCAGCGGCCGGCCGCACCGCAAGCAGAGATCGCCGGCGGAAATCACCCGCAAGTCACGGTACTCAGGGGTGAAGTCGCGGCCCGGACTCACGTTGCGCAGGTGCGTATCGTCGCGGTTGGCGCCGGTGATCATGTTCCGGCGTCCTTCCAGCGCCTGGTCGGCGAGAATCCTCACGCCCCTCAGGCCCACCGGACCGAGCGAGCCCAGGTGCGCGCCGTGCAAAGCTAGAGCCTCCTCCGGTGTGGCGGGGCGGAAAACATCAGTACCCAGGGTTGCCGCCAGCTTGGTCTCGCTCAGCGTGTGATCACCCCGCAGCAGAATCACCAGGGGTTTGCTCTCGCTGATGAAAACCAGGGTCTTGATCATACGGTCGGCGCTCTGGCCGGTGGACTTCACCAAGTCGTCAATGGTCTTCAGGCCCGGGGTGGGGAAGGGTTCAGGAGCAGCATCGCCGGGAGGGTCTTCGACCGCCGGCGCCTTCGCTTGCGCCATCTCCAGGTTCGCGGCATAACCGCAATCGCATAGCGCGATGGAATCTTCGCCGGCGTCCGTGGGGGCGGTGAATTCGTGCGAGTGAGTTCCGCCCATCGTCCCGGAATATGCCTCGACGATCACGTACTTTAAGCCGCAGCGGTCGAAGATGCGGCGGTACGCCTCATAATGCTTGCGATAGCTCACGTCCAACCCCGCCTCGTCGAGGTCGAAGGAGTACGCATCCTTCATCCAGAATTGCCGCAGGCGCAGCAGGCCTGACTTGGGTCGAGGCTCGTCCCGGAATTTTTCCTGGATCTGGTACCAGATCTGGGGAAGCTGCTTGTAGGAGCGAAGCTCTCCCCGCGCCAGGTTGGTCATTTCCTCTTCGTGGGTCACGCCCAGGACCATTTCATGGCCGTTGCGGTCTTTGAACTTGAAGATCGTCGGACCGTAGGCATCGTAGCGCCCCGACTCTTTCCAGAGCTCCGCCGGGTTCAGTGCGGGCAGGTAGAATTCCTGCGCCCCGATGGCGTTCATCTCTTCCCGGATGATCTGCATGATTTTCAGCAGCGAGCGCTGCGCCAGGAACAGGTGGGCATAGACGCCCGCCGCGACCTGGCGAATGTAGCCCGCCCGCAGCAAGAGGCGGTGGCTGGGAACTTCAGCTTCGGCGGGGTCTTCCCGCAACGTGGGGATGAAGGCTTGACTCCAACGCATGAGGTACCTTTTTCTAGCCTCAGCCCCAACCTTCCAACCATCAATTCGCCGGCGATTCCTTGGGCTGATGGCTGAATGCTGATAGCTGACAGCTCTGAATTAGAATCCGTCATTGTTGAAGATGCGACCGTAGATTGTCAAGAAATGCGCGACGTAGCGACTACCCGTAGGAAGAAAATGCGCCAGCCTGCCGCCAAAGGCTGGAAGGGTTTTACAGCCTGCCGTGAGCGAACGCCTGAATGGCCACCCTCGGGGGTAAGGCAAGCCAGAACTACATACCTCGGTGCGCTCGGTCAAGCTTCCTTTTAGCGGTGGATCTGCATCCAAGACAACAGGGCTAAAGACAATAGTTGGGAAGATTACGTTTCGTGCGCGTGCCATTGGTTCGCAATATGGCAATATGGTCGCCCATGCATGTGATTGACATAAAAGGCATGATTTCAGTGTAACCAGTTCGTACGGACTTTCGTATATGCGAGTGTATGGGGAAATCGGAAGTTGAGCGGAAAGCGAACTGGGGAGACGACGATGCTTCTGGGACACAATCGGCAGGCTGAAATCGACATCAACACTCAGGGCAAATCAAGCAGGAGGATGACCATGCGAAACAAACTTCAGTTTCTACCTCTGTTCCTGATTCTGGCGGCGGGAATTGGCTGGGCAGGAGAGCCGATCCCCGATGCCCAGACCACGGCGGGCATTGAATCCCGCATTTACCACGCGCAGGTTTACAAGCACGGCGACGTTCAGGTGACGTTCGCAAACGGCGTAGCGACCCTGACGGGAACCGTGGACAACCTGGGAAGCAAACTCGACGCCGAGAAGGCCGCGCGCAAGGCCCCGGGCGTAACCCAAGTGGTCGACAACATTCAGGTGCGCGCGGACGGTGTCACCGTCCAGCAGATGCTGGAAAAGGCGCGTCACGAGACCGTGATGTACTACGCCTACGGGATTTTCGACAATGTGAACCTCGAAGCCCAAGGCGACAAGCTGATCGTCAGCGGGCAGGTCACCCAGCCCTTCAAGAAGGCGGACATGGGGAGCATACTGACCCGCGTGAAGGGCGTGGCCACACTGGTCAACAACCTGGAGGTTTTGCCCACCTCCAATTTCGATGACCGCCTGCGGCTGGCCGTGGCGCGGGCCATTTACGGTGATCCGTTCTTCCTGCACTATGCCGACCAGCCGTTGCCCTCGATTCACATCATTGTGAAGAACGGGAACGTAACCCTGGAAGGTGTGGTGGCCAGAACGATGGATCGGATCAAGGCCGTGATGGCCGCCCGTGGTGCGGGACTCTCCTTCTCAGTGGTGGATAACCTGCGGGTCGAAAGGTCCTGACGGGTTACCCGGAAAGCCTTCGGGCCTGCGCTGTGCAAGTTCAGCGCAGGCCTTTTTTCTTGCCGCGGCGCGGCGCCCAGCCCGGAGCCCACGTCCGCAGTTCCGGGTCAGGGAGATGATTGCGTCGCTCACCCTCCTCCGCTAGAATGGCAGTGGGCGCGGTTCACCGCTCACTTCAGCGATTCCAAACGGAGTACGCTCGTGCCGGAGAAAATTCAGATTGCTTTGGCGTCGGACCACGCGGGTTTTCCCCTAAAAGAGAAGGTCCGCGAGTATCTCCGGAGCAAGGGCATCGCCGTCCGGGACCTGGGGACGAATTCCGCGGATTCGGTGGATTATCCCGACTACGCCGAGAAAGTCGCCTGGCAGGTTGCGCGTGGCCAGGCTGATTGCGGCATTCTGGTCTGTGGCACAGGACTGGGAATGATGCTGGCGGCGAACCAGGTCCCCGGAATCCGCGCCCTTCCCTGCAACGACACCATTTCCGCCCATTTCGCCCGCGCTCACAACAACAGCAACGTTCTCACCCTGGGCAGCCGGCTTCTGGACGAAGCCACGATGGAAAAAGTCGTGGACACCTGGCTGGCCACCCCTTTCGAGGGGGGGCGGCATGCAGAGCGGATCAAGAAGATCGACGCCATCGGCGAATCCTCGCACCCGGAGAAGAATCCATGAATGCTCCTGCACGCTCTCACCTGCGCTCCCTGCACGAGGTGGACCCGGAAATCGCGCGCGCCATTGCACAGGAGACGGACCGGCAGGCGCGTACGCTGGAACTGATTGCTTCCGAGAATTTTGTCAGCGAGGCGGTCCTCGAGGCCCTGGGGTCAGCGCTGACCAATAAATACGCCGAGGGCCTGCCCGGCAAGCGCTATTACGGCGGATGCGAGTTTGTGGACGTAGCGGAGTCGCTCGCCATCGAACGCGCCCGCAAGCTCTTCGGCGCGGAACACGCCAACGTCCAGGCCCACTCCGGCAGCCAGGCGAACCAGGCCATTTACATGACCGTACTGAAGCCGGGTGACACCATGCTGGGCATGAGTCTTGCGCATGGCGGCCACCTGACGCACGGCCATCCGCTCAACTTTTCCGGCAAGATGTACAAGATCGTTTCCTACGGCGTGCGCCAGGACACGGAGAGGATCGACTACGACGAGGTCGAGCGCCTGGCGAGGGAGCACCGGCCGAAGCTCATCCTGGCGGGGGCGAGCGCTTACCCGCGCATTCTGGATTTCGAGCGCTTCGCCGCCATCGCCCGCGAGAGTGGCGCGCTGCTGATGGTGGACATGGCGCACATTGCCGGCCTGGTGTCCGCCGGCCTGCACCCCAGCCCTTTTCCGCACGCCGACTTCGTCACCACGACCACGCACAAAACCCTGCGCGGCCCGCGCGGTGGCGCCGTCTTTTGCAAAGAGCAATATGCCAAAGACCTCGACCGGATTGTGTTCCCCGGCATCCAGGGCGGCCCCCTCATGCATGTGATTGCCGCCAAGGCCGTATGTTTCCTGGAGGCGCTGCAGCCGGAGTTCCGCGAGTACCAGAAGCAAATCCTGGCGAACGCGCAAGCGCTGGCGGAGACGCTCACGGCGGAAGGCTTCCGCATCGTTTCCGGCGGAACCGACACGCACCTGATGCTGGTCGATGTCTTCTCAAAGCAAGTCACCGGCCGTCAGGCGCAGGAGACGCTGGAGCGCGCCGGCATCACCGTGAACAAGAATGCCATCCCCTTCGATGTCAATCCACCTGCCGTGGCCAGCGGCATACGAGTGGGGACCCCGGCCGTCACGACGCGCGGAATGAAGGAAGCGGAGATGCGGCAGATCGCGCGCTGGATCGGGGAGGTCCTGAGCGATCTCAAAAACGAATCCACGCTGAAGCGCGTGCGCAGCCAGGTGGAATCACTGACCGAGAAATTCCCGCTCTACGAGAACCGGCGCGTGGCCGTCGGAACGTAGTCCTAACCGAATGCTGAAGAACCTGTAGCGGCGACCTCTTCAGCTATCTCGCGCGATCGCCGGCTTTGAACAGCGTCCACGGGCCGGCTTTCATGTCGCGCAGCAGAGGTGCTTGCCAGTCAAACTCGGGATGCGCCTTGAGGAAGGGTTCCACCAGAAAATCCTGCCCGCAGGGATGGCCGAGGTGGGCGTAGAAGCTCATGGCTTTGGCCAGACTGCTGTCGATGGCCTTGCCCTGCACGGCGGCCGCCGGGGTAGTAGGCCGGCCACTCCCAAACCTCCACGCCGCGCGCTGAGGCGTCCACGTGCCCGCACAGGGTGCGCTCGTTCGCCTGCTCCTTCTTCTCATAAGCGTCGTAGTGGTCGGCCATGAACTTCTCGGCCAGCGCCACGTCGATCTTTCCGCGGTTTTCCTGGATCAGTTCTTCCCAGCGGGCCCGCCGCGCATTGGGAGAAGTGGCGGGATTGCGAGGGTCGAAGGAGGTGTCCTTCGAGATTACTTCCGGGTCGCGCGGGAAGTTGGCGCCGACAAAAGCTCCGTCCTTGGTTCGCCACACGCGATGTGCCTTTAGGCCCAGCTCGAATTGCGCGATTTCGCCGGTCTTGTTATCGCCCAACAGCCAGTCGTTCGCGTATCCGCCGTTGTTGCCGTCGAGCATGATGCGCACGTAGTCATCGATAGAACTTGCATACTGCAGGGCTTTCCGGGAACGCATGAATTCCGGCTTGCCGTGGGGGTTCCACCCCACGAATTGCGAGATGGTGGTTTCCGTCACCAGGATGCCGTCGGAGTTGACGCCGAAATCGTCGTCGCTGGTGATGACGCCGGGAAAGCCGTCCATCAGAATGCGGTGGCCCTGCCGGGGCACGATGTCGAAGATCACCCGCCAGCGCTCGCCATCCAGGTAAGCAGTCCAACTGTTGTGGGCCATGACGACGTGGTGGTCTCGCGTGGTGCTGCCCGTGGCCACCAGGGCGCTGCAGTTTCCAGGACTCACCAGGTGCGGCGCGCCGCTCACTTTATGATTCGCGTCGTACCAGGGAACATAATAGTCGGGCAGTTCTTCGAAAGCGTTCAAGGCCACGACGTCGTCCAGGTCCATGGCCACGCCCTGGGCCTTCAGCCCTTCTGTAATTCCCTGCAATTCTTCCTGGTATTCGCGATCGATCCGGGGCCAGAGCATTTCGCGCGCCGCCTGGCGGAAGAATTCCCAGGCGCGGTGCGTTTCATGCGTTTCGCGCAACCGGACGGATTGAAAGGCATCGAAAACCTCGGCAGCCAGCAGATGCCCGTGTTGATAGCCGATCTCGCGGGGCGAGCCTTCCAGGTGGACGTAAACCCATCCGCCGCGCTCAAAACGGTAGGCGCCGCGCAGGAGGGCTGGCGAGGCGTCGTGCCCCTTCTGCCCAGGCTCCGCGGCCTGGCCCGACCCCGCGCCGGCGGTTCGCGGGGGCCTTGCCATCACGATCAGCCAAGCCGCCAACGTCACGAGACCCCAGAATATAATCCCCGTTCGGAGTTTCGACCGCATTTGAACCAGCCTCCTAGGTGAACGTCTCCGTGTGTGTACGGCCACCCCTTGGGGTGGCCTAGGCCGGGGCGCCTTGCCTATCCTGTCCCCATATGCGCCCCTGCTTGTAGAACTTCCCGAGCCGCAGTGTAGCCGCTTTGCACCGCGCCTTCAATGGTGGCGGGCAACCCCGTGTCCGTCCAGTCGCCTGCCAGAAAAAGACCGCGCACGGGAGTGCGGGCGGGTGGCCGCAGCAGGTCAGCTTCCGGACTTGGTGAGAACGTCGCAAAGCGTTCCTTGATGACCAACGAATGAAGCAGCTTCACCTGGCGGGCGTCCGGCAGCAACTCCCCCAGGTCCTCAAGAGCGAGGGCCAAAAGCTCTTGCTTCGGCCTATCCACCTGCTGATGGGCGCCGCTCAGGACGAGCGAGACGCAGTGGTCGCTGCTCCCGAGAATCCGGCTCTTGTTGAAGAGCCACTGGATCGTCGTACCGCGCAGGCCCGCGAATTCGAGCTCGGTCAGGGGCGCGTCGAACCACAAGTTGATGGAGATAATGGGCGCCGGGCGTAGCGCCAGCGCAGCCGAAAAAGATGGCTCGGTGCGCAGGAGGTCGCCCGGCAGCAGGCCAGCAAGCTGCTGCCAGGGCACTGCCGAGATGACCGGGGCGGTCTCGAGTTTCCCCCCCTGGCTGAGTTCGACGCCCCGGAAAAATCCGTCCGCGATCAGCAACTGCCTCACGCCGCATGATGTTTCCACACGGCCCCCGCGCGCTTCGATATAAGCTGTGGCGGCCGCGGTATAGCACTCGCTCAACCCCCCGCGCACAATGCCCAAGCGCGAGTCCGCGGGTGAGCTGAACAGCGCCAGCCGCAGGACACGCTCGAACAGCCGCGCGCCGGCGAGGCGCGGGTCTTCGTTCATGGCCGCAATGCAGAGCAAGTCCCAGAAATTGCGCTGCAGGCTCTCGGATTGCCCCAGCCGGGAGAGCCACGCGGCAACGGTCTCGCCCGCCGGATGATCGCGGTCCGTTGCGGGAGAGCGCAGCGCCCATCCCAGGTGGAGGATTTCCAGTTTTTCCTTCCCGGAAAAACTCTTTGAACACAGGACGCCCATCAGCAAATTCCACGGCGAAGGCCAGTTTGGGCACTCGAGGCGCGTCAGCCGCCCGCCGCGGTCGAGGAAAGGCAGCGCGAGCCGGGGCTGAAAATGTACCCGCTCGAGAGTCCCGATGGTCTGAAGAAAGCGAATCGTCGAGTGGTAACACCCCATGAGGATGTGCTGCCCATTGTCCACTAGGGAGCCGGTGGTGGGATCGCGAAACGAACGCGCGCGCCCGCCCAGATGCGGCTTCTGTTCGAGCAGGCGCACCTTTTTGCCGGCCTCGGCCAGCGCCACGCCCGCCGCCAGGCCGGCAAAACCGCCACCGATGATGAGGACGTCGTCGGGCATGCTGGTTATCGGTTCTCAGTCATCAGTCGTCAGTTGTCAGTTTGCAGAGCCGCGGCGATCCTGCTTTCCCGTTGCTTCGTCCCGGACGTGTGGACTGAACACTGATAACTGATAACTGATAACTGATGACTGACAACTATTTGTGCCATTCCGCTCCCAGATAAACCGCGAGTGCGGTCCACAGCTTGAGCGGGCGCGAAATCCGCACGCGCTCACCGAACACGTTGTAGCAGCGCTTTTGGATGCGTTTGAGGATACGCCAGTAAATCGCCGCCATGATTTCCGCTGCCACCAGGGAGCGGCGGTCTTCCCGAGGAAGCATTTGGCGCGCCAGGTCGAAATGATGCTGCGCGCGGTCGGCTTCAAATTGCATCAGCTCGATGAAGGGATCATGGTAAGCGCCGGCGAGCAACTCGCCGGGATGGAGGCCGAAGCGGTCCAAGTCTTCCTGGGGGATGTAGATGCGCCCGCGCTCGGCATCACACTGGATGTCGCGCAGGATGTTGACGAGCTGGAGCGCCGTGCCCAGGTGCACGGCGTAATCCCGCGCGCGCGGATTACGATAGCCGAAGATCTCGATGGAGATCAGGCCGATGGTGGAGGCCACGCGGTAGCAGTATAGAGACAGCTCTGCGAAGGTGTTGTAGCGCGTTCGGGTCAAGTCCATTTCGAGGCCCAGGATCAGGTCCTCGAACGGCTGCCGGGGAATGTGGAAGCGCTGGATACTTTCCGCCAGGGCGCGCAGTTCCGGCGTCTCCAGGCGGCTCAGGTCTCCCGCATAACACGCCGCGAGCGACTGGCGATAGCGCGCCAGGCCCGCGGCGGCATCTGCGGCGCTGAGGCCGCTGTCGGCGAGGTCGTCACCGCGCCGCGCGAAGGCATAAACCGCTTCGATGGCGCGACGCTTCTCGGGAGGGAGAAAAACAAAGGCGTAGTAGAAATTGGTGGCGCGCGCGTTGGTAAAGTGAGACTGTCGCGAGGGCACATTCATGATGAGCTGGTAACCACTGGAGCGGGTGCGACTCTCACGCGGAGCGGGGCGCGCCGGGCGCGCAGATAGAGGCGCAGAAAATCCCACTTGCCGAGCGACGGCCGCCGGCGGAAAACGTCATAGGAAACAGCTTCAATCCCGGCGAGAATGGCCATCCCGCCCAGCCAAGTCAGGCGCAGTTGCACGCGCAGATCGGGCCGCACCTCTTCCGGCAGGGCTCTTCCGCGCTCAAAAAGCTCGCGCGTGCGCGCGATTTCGCAAGCCAGCAGCTCTTGCCACCGCGCGTCGGCCCGCTGGGCGCGCAGGTCGTCGAGCGTGTAGTGGAATCGCGCCATATCTTCCTGGGGAAGATACACGCGGTCGCGCGCCAAGTCCACGGCCGCGTCTTGCCAGAAATTGGTGAGTTGCAGGGCCGTGCAGATGCTGTCGGAAAGCTCGAAAAGGTGCGGGTCGCGATGGCCGAAAAGCTCCAGAACGAGCCGGCCCACGGGATTTGCGGAACAAGTGCAATAAGCCAGCAAGGAGGAGAAGTTAGCATGGCGGCTCACGCGGACATCGGACTCAAAAGCGCGCAACAGATTCTCAAAGTTGCAGCGAGATAGCCCGAAGTGCTCCACGCTGTCGCGCAGCGCCAAAAAAACCGGATGGTCAACTTTTCCCGCATAGCAGTCCGCCAGCCTGTCGCCCCAGGCGGTGAGCTTTTCCAAACGCCCTTCCACGCCCGGCTCGTCCGCGACGTCGTCCGCGTAGCGCGCGAAGGCGTAAATTGCCGCCAGCGCGTCGCGTTTATCGCGGGGGACAAGATACGAGGCGGCGGGAAAATTCTCGGAATGACGTCGCGCCAGCCGGCGACACTCCGCGTAGGCGGCGCACAAATCGGTCTCGGAAGCAGTCATAGGCCGGAACCTGCGTGCCATTATAAGGCTTCCCGCCAGAGTCAGGAAACCGGATTGTGTTGCGTGGCGCAGACGCCGGGGATTCCTGGCTTCTGCCCGTCCCGTCGAGCGGGGATTGCATGTCGAGAGGCACAATCCGAAGATTCCACTTTCGCTAACCCGCGCAGTGACGTATAAAACAGGGCTTTGCTCACGACCGATGCCCCTCCTGTGGAGATTGCCGTGCCCCAGAGCCGCTCACTTCCCGCCACTCGCCTGACCGCGCAAGTGCAGATCTTTCTCTTCGTCTCAGGATTCTCCGCGCTGCTGCTGGAAGTTGTCTATGTAAAGCTGCTCCGCTACTGGGTGGGGAACACTGCTTATTCCGTGGCGGCGGTGCTCTGCGCTTACATGCTGGGACTCGCCGTGGGGAGCTTTCTGGCAGGCAAATGGCTGATCCGTTCGTCACGCCTGCTGGTCGTATACGGCGCCATGGAACTGCTCGTCGGACTGTATTCCGCAGGATTGCCCTGGATCATGGACCGGCTGAAACCTGTTTATCTCGGGCTCACGTCTCTGGTTGGCCCGGACTCCCCTCTTGCCCTCGTCGTGCATTTCTCAGCCTCCATCACCGTCCTGCTGCTGCCCACGCTGATGATGGGCGGAACCTATCCCGTGGTGACGCGCGCGGCCTCCGAAGCTCATGCTGACAGCTCCGATGTGGCGGAGAAACTCTATTATGCAAACCTGGCGGGAGCGGCTTTGGGAACGCTGCTCAGCGATTTCCTGCTGATTCGTTTCTGGGGACTGGGGAACACGCTCATTCTGGTGGCCGGCATCAATTCACTGTTGGCTGCCTGCGCCTTCCTGCTCCAGTGGCGTCGGACTGCAGCCGCCCACCCCGCCCGCGAGCGGGCGGCGGCCGCGCCCACCACGCCCCGGCCTTACGCGGCGATCCTGGCTGTGGCTTTTCTGGGAGGGTTCCTCGTGCTCTTCCTGGAAATGGTCTGGACGAGCATGGTGGGCCGCTTCCTGGACAGCACCGTATACGGTTTTGCGGTCACGTTGTTCGCGGTCATTGCAGGATTGGGCGCGGGAGCCCGGATCGTGAACCGGCTGATGGCGCGCCGCAGAGCCACGGAACTGCTTCCTGCTTGCTGCCTGGGAACGGGCATTCTGGTGATGACTCTCATTCCTTTTTGGGGTTGGTCGCGCATCCTGGCCGAGGCGCATTCGGTCGAGTGTGTGGCCGGGGCGGCCGTCCTGCTCTGGGCGGTGCTCTTCGCGATCGATTCCCGGATCAAGGCGTCGCTGTATTACGTGGGCGTGGTCGCGGGGTTGATCGCCGCCGTTCTTTATCGCCAGCATATAGACCCGGAGGGTTCGGCGTTCTGGGTATTGCATGGGATAGATTTTTCCGTTTCCGCGCTCTTTATGGTGGCGCCCGCCGTCCTGATGGGCACGGTTTTCCCGCTGGTGCTGCGGTGGTACCTTTCGGAGGAGGGAAGCGCATCCAGGTCGGTGGCTCTTGTTTATGCCGTCAACACGATCGGCTGCCTGGCGGGGGTTCTGGCGGCGACTTTCCTGGTGCTGCCTCGCCTGGGAGTGGAGCGCGGCGGGCGTCTGGTGGGCTTGGGATTCTTCCTGCTTGGACTCGCGCTGTTGTGGCCGCTCCGCGTGGGTCGCCGGCGTTGGGCACTGGCCCTGGCGCTCGTGGCGTGGGTCGCCTGGCTCGAAGTCGCTCCGCATTGGGATTTTGTGAAGACGCTGCATTTCCTGGACCATGCGGGAGACGTGGTTTACCAGAAAGAAGATTTGAATGCGGGAGTCACGACGGTTCTCCACAATGGCGAAAACTGGAACATCTTCGTTAACGGGTTGTTCAATGGCGGCACGACCTTGGAGGAACGTGACCAGGCGCGCATTTCCCTGATCCCGCTGCTCTATGTCCGCGAGTTTGACCGGGCTCTGGTGGTGGGAATCGGAACGGGTGAGTCTGCCGGAATCATGGGTGAGTACCCCTTTCGGCGCATCGACGTCGTGGACTTCTCAGCGCGCGTGGTGGAAGCGGCCGACCGGCATTTCGGCATGTTGAATTTCGGCGTCCTGAGGAATCCCCGCGTCGCAGTCCACGTGGACGATGGCCGGCATTACCTTTTCACGCACCCGGTAAAGCTGAGTCTATTGACCTTGGAAGTCAACCGGCTGTGGACGGCTGGAGAGGGCGACCTCTACTCGCGCGAGTTCTACGAAATCTGCGCGGCGCGCATAGGGAGTGAAGGCGTGCTGCAACAGTGGGTTCCTCTGTTCAGCCTCTCGATTCCGGAAACTCTCATCATCCTGCGCACGGTCCGGCAGGTCTTCCCATACGTGGCGCTCTACGTGGGCGGAGGGAGCGGTATGATTGTGGCGTCGCGTTCCCCGCTGGAGCTGGATATCGCCAGGCTCCGGGCGCTGGACCTGAATCCCAAGGTAACTGCCGTGTTGGAGCGCATTGGCTTGTCCTCCGCCGCGAGCCTGCTGGGCGACCTGGTCCTGCGGCCGGAGGGCGTAGACGATCTGCTGGCACGCGCGCCGGAACGGCGGCTCTCCACCGACCTCTGGCCGGTCCTGGAATACTCCAATGCGCGTTACCATATTGGAAGATCCTCCGGCATACCGCTTTGGCAGTTTCTACTGAACGCTGAGGACTTCAAAGTCCCGCCGGTCGAGGGGGCGAGTTCCGAGGAAATTGCCAAGATTCAAAAGGCCGCCGCGGAGGAGAGGCAAAGACAGTTCGATAGTCTCTCCGACCAATAGAGCCAAGGAGTGGATCACCATGAAAATCCGGAGCATCGTGCAGGCAAGTTTGTGTGCCGTGCTGTGGTTCGGGATCGCCCTGGCACAGGAGGCGGGCTCAGCCCCGGCCAAACCACCTTTGGCTGGCTCCGAGGTGTCAGATTTCTATCCCGTAGCTGTCTGGTACGGCGGCGGGAAGGCGCGGGCGCCGATGCTCGAGCGCCTGGATTCGACCAGCGCCGCGCGCTGGGGCAGGGACCTGGACCAGATCAAGTCCGTAGGTTTCAACACCGTGAAGTGCTGGGTAGATTGGGCGAGCAACGAACCCAAGCCTGGCGAGTTCGATTTCCGGAACCTCGACCTCCTGCTGCGCCTCGCGCAGGAGCGAGGTCTGCGCGTGGTGGTTCAGATCTACCTTGACTCCGCTCCCGACTGGGTGGGTGAGAGATATCCCGACGGCCGTTATGAAGACCGCAGCGGCGCCGTCATCACCTCGCAGGCCGCGCCGGGGTTCTGCATTGACCACACGGGCGTGCGCGCGGAGGTTGTCAAATACCTCGAAGCCCTGTCGCGTGAGGCCAACCAGTTCCCGGCGCTCTACGGCTGGGACGTGTGGAGTGAGCCGCACGTCATCAACTGGGCGGATTTCGCCTATCTCGCGAATCCCGAGTTCTGCTTTTGCCCTTCCAGCCAAGCTCGCTTCCGCGAGTGGCTCAAAGCGAAATACGGCACGCTGGAAGCGCTGAATGCCGCCTGGTATCGCGGCTTCACGAGCTGGGACGCGGTCGCGCCCCCGCGTTTTCCGACCATCCTCTCTTATACGGATTATCTCGATTGGCGAACCTATATTGACGACAAGTTGGCCGGCGACCTCAGGACCCGCGTCGAGGCCATCCGCAGCGCGGACCCAGCGCACGCCATCACCAGTCATGCCGCAGTTCCGGGGCTGTTCACGTCTCCCACGGATGGCTATGGCGAGCCGGACGATTTCAAGATGTCCGAGAGCGCCGATTTCTTCGGCACCTCGCTCTACCCCAAGCACTCGGAGTCCGTCCGGCCGTGGTCCCGCGAGATGCTGGCTGCGGGTCTGGACTTCACGCGCTCCGCCGGGCACAGCGCGGGCAAGGGCTTCTGGATTGGTGAACTCCAGGCCGGGCAGGGGGCCACGGGCATGCGCATCGCCGCACCCGTGGATTCTCACGATGAGGAATTGTGGCTCTGGCAGGTGCTTGCCCACGGCGCGCGCGAAATCTCCATCTACGCCTGGTATCCCATGAGCTCCGGGTTTGAGTCGAACGGCTACGGCTTGATCAACCTGGATGGCACGCTCACGCCGCGCTCGCGCGCTGCCGGCCAGGTCGCCCGCGAGATCGCGCAGAACGGCGGCGACCTGCTGGCCAGTGAGCCCGCGCCGGCGCAGGTTGCCGTGTTGTTCAACCGCCTGTCCTACATGGTGGGTGGCTCCCAGGCTTCGCTCTCCAAGCTCGGTAACGCCACGCGTGATTCCCTGATGGGCGTGCACCGCGCCTTCTCGGAACAGCAGATTCCCGTGGACTTCGTCGATCCGCGCGATGTCCTGCGCGATAAACTCAGCCAGTACAAAATCTTGTTTCTGCCCTTTCCCGTGATGCTTTCGAAGAATGTCGCCGACGGCATAGCCCGCTTTATCCAGAATGGCGGCACGGTAGTGGCGGAAGCGCGTCTCGCGTGGAACGACGAACGGGGGTTCTCCAGCGACGAGATCCCCGGCATGGGGCTCGCCACGGTGTTCGGCGCGCGCGAGAAGGTTATCCGTCCGGCGGAGAAGCCGGAAATCATTTTGGAGCCGAATCCGGGGCTTCCCGGATGGACGGCCGGGGCGCACCTTACGGCGGAAGCCTTCGCCGAGGAACTTGAACCTCTGCCCGGCTCGCGCGTGCTGGCGCGCTTTGCCGATGGCGCACCCGCCATCGTCGAGAATCACTATGGAAAAGGCAAAGCCATCCTGGTGGGATCGTTTCTGGCCATGGCCTACGAACGCCAGCCCAGCGACTTGGTGAAACAAGTGCTGCTGGCCTTTGCCCACGCCGCGGGCTCGACGCCAAACGTCACCGTGACGGGTTCGGGAACCGCGCAGGTGGAAGTCCGCCGCTTGGTGGGCGACCACACCGAGTTCCTCTTCGCTTTCAATCACTCCACTCAAGTGGCCGACGCCACGATCTCCGTCGCCATGCCCTGGGCAGTGCGCGCGGCGCGCAGCGTGAACCAAGTCCAGCCCGTGTCCCTGAGCGAATCCCAAGGCCGCACGGTGCTTAAGAAGCAGATGCCGGGCGGAGATATCTGGGTCGTGCGGTTGGATCGAAAATGAACGGCCCGTATTCCCGGAACACCGGAATCCTGCGCGGGCCTTGCGTCCGTACGGCGCGGCTTCACGCGGGTGGCGCATACGTTCCGCATTTTGGAATGTATGCGCCCCTTGGAGATCGCTGTGGCCGCATACATGCCAGAAACCGGCACGTATGCGCCACCCACGACTTTGCGCCTTTGCGTGAAATGCTTTTGCTCATTCATGGATTACTTCACAGCTTCGGCACGATGTCTGCGCCACCCGCGCTGACCGCTTACCGCCGGTACACTCCCATCAATTCCCCGTGGGCCAGGACGTGGCCTTTCATGGCATGGTCGACGTCTTTCCGGTGCACCGCGCCATTCAGGTCCAACTGGTTATCCAGCGCATAGAGCCGGAAGAAGTACCGGTGCGGTTTGCCGGGTGGAGGACAAGGTCCGCCGTAGCCGGTTTTCGGGAAGTCGTTCACGCCTTGCTTCCCCCCGCCGGGTATTTCGTGGTTGCCGGGCACGCCCGCAGGAAGCTGCCGCGCGGACGCCGGCAGGTTGTACACCACCCAGTGGACGAAGGTTCCGATTGGCGCGTCGGGGTCGTCCATGATCAGCGCGAGGCTCCGCGTATGGGGCGGGGGATCGCTCCAGGTGAGGGCCGGAGAGACATCCGCGCCGCTGCAGGCAAACTGCTTGGGAATGTTAGCCCCCGGCGGGAACGCGCTGGTCTTCAACTCCAGCTTGGCGGAAGACTCCTGCGCCACGTAAGTGTGGGGCGCTAGGAAGGCCAACGCTGCGGCCGTGAGGGCAAGCGCGGCGAGCGGCCGGCGCCCGAAAAGGCAGGAGAGCCCAGGGCATTTCGTATGACCAGAAACACGCAGGGAAGAAGAACCGTTGGGGTCTGGGGTGGAGGAAACACTCATGGCGCAAGCCTCCCTTGGGAGATATGCGGCCGGAGGGTCGCTTTGTCGACGCGATAGATATAGCACGAAGACGCTGCTTCACAAAACGGTGGCGGGCCTGGTGAATTCGCGGGTGGCGCATACGTTCCGCATTTTGGAATGTATGCGCCCCTTGGAGATCGCCGTGACCGCATACATGCCAGAAAGCGGCACGTATGCGCCACCCGCGGACCTACAGAACAGGTCCGCGCTACCCTTCCGCGGCTTGCTCAACCCGCCCCAGCCGCAGAATCCGTTTGACAAAACCTCGCACGTCTCCTGATAATCGCTGGCTCCTGACTTATGAGGCTGATTCACCTTCAAATTTACCGGACCGCCGCGCTTCTTCTATGCTGCTTGGCGGGTTTGCACCCGACTGCTGCCAGGCCGGCCACCGGCCCGGAGCAAATTGCGGCACGCGCGCTGGAACGCGCCATCATCATTGACACGCACGCGGACACGCCCCAGTTGATGCTCGACGAAGGTTATGACCTCGCTGATCCCGCCAGCACCTTCATGATCAGCATCCCCAAAATGCGCGCCGGACGTCTAGGCGCCGAATTCTTCTCCATCTGGGTGGATGTGGCCTGGCCCAAGCAGGACCTGATCCATCGCGCGCTCGACCTGATCGACGTGACTTACGAACAGGTCGCGCGGCACTCGGATGCGCTGGTTCTGGCCACCACGGCGGACGACATCGAGCGCCTGCACCGGGAAGGCAAAATCGCCATCCTGCTGGGCGTCGAAGGCGGCCACGAAATTGAAGGCGATTTGCGCGCGCTGGATATCTTCGCGCGCCTGGGCGTCCGCTACCTGACCCTGACCCATACCAAGAACGATGAGTTGGCTGATTCTTCCGGCGACAAGCCCCGTTGGAACGGCCTCTCACCCCTGGGCCGTGAGGCCGTCGAGCGCCTGAACCGCCTCGGCATCATGGTGGATATTTCGCACGTCTCCGATAAGACCTTCTACGATGTTCTTGCCGCCACCCGAGCGCCGGTCATCGCCTCACATTCTTCCTGCCGCGCTTTGTGTGCCGTTCCGCGCGATATGAATGACGATATGGTTCGCGCCCTCGCCCGGAACGGCGGCGTTATCGACATCAATTTCTATTCCGGCTTCTTGAGCCCAGCCTTTGCAGAAGGCTACAAGAAAATTGAAAAGCAGGTGGACACGGAAATAGCCGCCGCCCGCGCGCATTATGCGCAGCAGGGTAAGCGCTTGCCCTACCTGGAAGAGGTGAAACTCCAGCAGCGCCTGATCAAGGATCTACCTGTCCCCAGTTACACCGTGATCGCCGACCATATCGATCACGCCGTCAGGATCGCCGGCATCGACCACGTCGGCCTGGGGTCCGACTTCGATGGCATCGATTCGACCCCCCGCGGCATGGAAGACGTTTCGAAGATTCCCGACTTGGTGCGCGAGCTGGCGCGCCGCGGCTACAGCGAGGAGGACCTGGAGAAGATCCTGGGCGGCAATGTTCTGCGCGTCATGCGCCAGGTCGAACAGGTGGCGCGCAATCTCCGGGCTGAAAAGTGAGGAACTCCATGATAAAAGCCATTCCTGTTGTCCTCGTGATGCTTGCTGTCAACGTCACACTCTGGGGGCAGGCCACCCAGCAGACTGCGGCCCCGCGGCCTGCCGCGCCTAAGGCCACCCCTGCCGCAGCCAAGGGCGGGTCGCTGCTCAACCCGGCGTCGCTCCAGGAGCAGGCCCCCGCCGTCTTCAAGGCGAAATTCACCACCACCCAGGGCGATTTCGTGGTCGAGGTCACGCGCGCTTGGGCGCCTCTCGGCGCCGACCGCTTCTACAATCTCGTGAAATATCATTTCTTCGATGCCGCGACGTTCTTCCGCGTGATTTCCGGTTTCATGGCGCAGTTTGGCATCAGCGGCCGCCCGGAAGTCAATCGCGTTTGGGAACGCGCCACGATCAAGGATGACCCCGTCACTCAAAGCAATACGCGCGGCATGATCACTTTCGCCACCGGGGGGCCGAACACCCGCACCACGCAGGTCTTCATCAATTACGGCGACAACTCGAACCTTAATAGCATGGGTTTCGCGCCTTTCGGCAAAGTGATCGAAGGCATGGAAATCGTCGACAAGCTCTACAGCGGGTACGGCGACGGCGCGCCCGAGGGCAAGGGCCCCAACCAGGGACGGATTCAGAACGAAGGCAAGGCGTACCTCGAAAAGGATTTCCCGAAGCTGGATACGATTAAAACCGCAGTCATCTTGCCGTAGTGGGACGGCGGGTGGTTTTCTGTAGGGGCGCATGGCCATGCGCCCCTACGCTCGAACCCCGCCCTTCCGTTCCCGGAATGCCGCGCTCTCTCGCAAGCACGGGCGTTCCACTCGATCAACTGCCCTCTCCTTTGGGGAGAGGGTGGCGAGGCTGGCGAGGAGGGGGCCCCGAGCGCCGGGGGTGAGGGGTCTCGTCGACTGCCGCCCTATTGATAGCGCGGGCCGCGTATCGTGAAGAACTAAACAGAACAGGAGCAACCATGAGCGATTTGAAACCCGGTCTCTACGCGGTATTTGAGACTACCCTCGGTGAGATCACCTGCGAGCTTTTCCCCGATAAGGCCCCGGTGACAGTCGAGAACTTCGTGGGACTCGCGAGCGGAACCAAGGAATTTGTGGACCCCAAGACCCGCGAGCGCACCAAGCGCGCCTTTTACGACGGCCTGGTTTTCCACCGCGTGATTCCGAAGTTCATGATTCAGGGAGGTTGCCCGCTCGGCTCCGGTACGGGCGGTCCCGGCTACAAGTTTAAGGACGAGTTCGTGGATGACCTTTCCTTCGACCGTTCCGGCCGCCTCGCCATGGCCAACGCTGGCCCCGGCACCAACGGCTCTCAGTTCTTCATCACCCTCGCGCCCACGGATTGGCTCGACAACCACCACACCATCTTCGGCCAGGTCGTAAAGGGCCACGAAGTGGTTGACAAGATCGTCAACACGCCGCGCGGCGCGAACGACCGCCCCAAGACTCCGGTGGTCCTGAATGCTGTGAAGATTGTGGAAGGGAAGTAGGGGGGCGGAAGGCCATCCCTGCTTGTCGAGAGACGACCCGCCCTCGTGATTCGGGGGGTATCATGAAAACCCCGCTGCTCGTGGTGCTCCTGCTTCTCGCCGCAACCAGCTTCGCTCAAGAGCCCCAGCCCGCATTGGCGCCCTTGAACCGTGCCGAGGTTCTAGCGCTGCTGTGTGGCCACCAGGCGAACAAGCAGATGATTGAAGTTCTAGATCAGCGCGGGCTCTCGTTTGACCCGAGCGGGGAGTACCTGGAAATCCTGAAAGACGTCGGCGTTGATGAGGCCGTCCTGAAAGCCCTGATGCAGGCGAGGCAAACGGGGGCTCCCAACAACACTGATGCCACGATCACCAGTCCCCCCACCCCTGCGGATGCCGTCCAAGACATCGAAACGACATATAAGGGAAGGTTGGTGCTTCTGCGCGCGTACTATCGCGGGAATCATCTTATCTACAACAAAGAGGGAGTTCTGTTGAAGGGCGGCGATGCAGGTACTTGGACGCTCGACGGTCACATCGAGATCAAGGATATTAAATTGCTTGCCGATCGAATCGAAATTGACGGAGTCCGCGTTATTGCCACTTGCGACCGGATCCAGCGAAAGTGGCATGGCCTGCCTTCCGGAAAGGTGCGAGTGGATATCGAGTTGCAAGGAGGAAACCCCACCGGCGATGAAGCGAAAATTTCGCTTCTGAAAGTGCTGTTTCCCCCCACAGAAAATACCGACTCACTCATGCCTGCATATTGGAAACCCGTATTGGATGGCCGCCTTGGTCAGCCACCCCTTGTTCCGACCAACGATAAGATGGTCAGCCCGGAGCCCATCTACAATCCTTCACCCTTTCCTACCGCCCACCTTCCAGGCGGGCGGAATTACGCCAACTTAGCTTTTGTGCTTCGCGTCGACAAAACCGGGCTGGTGGAAGATGTGCTGGCACTCGGCGCGCCGGCAGGACATGGCATGAGCCAGACTGCTGTCGCGACACTTCGAACATGGAAATTTAGGCCCGGCACAAAAAACGACCAACCTATAGAGTCACTATTACCTGTTGACCTCTCGTTTCACGTCCACTGACCAAGCTGCTGACCTCATGCGTTCAAGGCGGACGCCGACCGCTACACTCCGATAATTTCCACCAACTCTTTCACCGCAGCAGCGGATTTCTCCAATGCGGCCTGCTCTTCGGCGGTCAATTTGATTTGGATGATCTCTTCGATGCCCCGCGCGCCGAGCTTCACGGGCACGCCTACGAAGAGGCCCGTGATTCCGTACTCGCCCTCGAGGTATGCCGCGCAGGGCAGGATCTTTTTCCGGTCATAGAAGATCGCGTCGATCATCTGCACGACTGCCGCCGAGGGCGCATAGTAGGCGCTGCCGGTTTTGAGCAGAGCCACGATCTCTCCGCCGCCCTTGCGCGTGCGGTCGATGATTTTGTCGAGCTGGTCTTTGGGCATAAGCTGCGCAATCGGCACTCCCGCCACCGTCGTGTAGCTGGGCACGGGAACCATGGTGTCGCCGTGGCCGCCCAGCACCAGGCCCTCCACGTCCTGCACCGAAACGCTCAGAGCCTCGGCGAGGAACGTCCGGTAGCGAGCGGAATCGAGTATGCCCGCCATGCCGATGACGCGGTTTTTCGGGAAGCCGCTCACGCGGTATGCCGTCTGCACCATGGCGTCGAGCGGGTTGGTCACGACAATCAAGATTGAGTCCGGCGAATACTTGGCCGCCTGCTCGACGGCGCTCTTCACGACCTCGAAGTTCGCTTTGAGCAGATCGTCCCGGCTCATGCCGGGCTTGCGTGGGAAGCCTGCCGTCATCACCACGATGTCGGAATTGGCCGTGTCCTTGTAATCGTTCGTCCCCTTGATCTTGACGTCGTAACCTTCAATCGGGCCCGCTTCGAGCAGGTCCAATCCCTTGCCTTGCGGGACGCCTTCCAGGATGTCGATCAGCACCACGTCAGCCAGTTGCTTGTCCACGATGCGGTGCGCGAGCGTCGCGCCCACGTTTCCCGCCCCAATGACCGTCACCTTTTTGCGCATGATGGCCTCCATGTGAATTGAGCCATTTGGTCATCGGGTCATTGCAAGAACGGATCAATAAATGCCTCAATGGCCAAATGGCTCGATGGCCCGATCCCCTAGGCCTTCCTCATATTCTCGATGATGGCGCTGGCGAAGGCGCTGGTGCCGAGGACCTGGACGCCAGCGATGCCTTCCATTTGCATCAGCCGTTCCAGGTCATACGTCACGCGGTGCTGCGCGATGGTGGCGGCGAATGCGTCCTCGACCAGCTTACCCACTTCCGGCCAGCCCATGAATTCAAACATCAGCGCGCCGGAGCGAATGACCGCACCGGGATTGATCATGTCTTTGTCGGCGTACTTCGGAGCTGTGCCGTGCGTGGCTTCGAACACGCCGTAACCGTCGCCGATATTGGCGCCGGGCGCCACGCCCAGCCCGCCGATTTGCGCCGCGCAGGCGTCCGACAGGTAATCGCCGTTCAGGTTCGGAGTGCAAACCACCTGGTACTCATCCGCGCGGGTCAGGATCTGCTGCAACATCGAATCCGCAATGCGGTCGTTCACTAGGACTTTGTTCTTCCATTGTCCCCGGCCGTGCGTTGAGTAGATTGCGTCCAGGCAGTCCTTCACTTCCTTGTGGATTTGCCGTTGGAAGGCCTCGGACGCCATCTCCAGCCCCGGCTCGACCATCGCCGCGTTGGCCTCGATGGAAAGGTTGGGATTCTTATCCTCGTTGCCCAGGATCCAGCTTTCGCGCTCGGTCACAATCTGCGCGCGGAATTCCTCCTTAGCCAGCTCGTAGCCCCAGTCGCGGAACGAGCCCTCAGTGAACTTCATAATGTTGCCCTTGTGGACCAGCGTAACAGTCTTAAGGGCGTTCGCAACCGCGTAACGCAGCGCCCGCCGGACTAATTGCTTGGTGGCTGTAATGGAAATCGGTTTGATCCCCACACCCGAGTCGCCCCGCACCTGCTTCTTGATATTGTCTTCCTTCAGCAGGGCGTTAACGAACTCGATAACACGCTTGGCCTGCGGCGTCCCTTCGCGCCATTCGATGCCGGCGTAAACGTCCTCGGTGTTTTCGCGGAAGATGATGATGTTCATCCGCTCGGGGCGCCGCACGGGAGAGGGTACGCCCGGGATGTACTTCACCGGCCGCCAGCAGGCGTAGAGATTCAACAATTGGCGCAACGAGACGTTCAAGCTGCGGATGCCGCCGCCCACCGGAGTGGTGAGCGGGCCTTTGATCGCAATGCGAAACTCCTTGATGGCGTCCAGCGTGCCCTGGGGCAGCCACTCTCCGAACTTCCGGAAGGCCTTTTCGCCCGCAAAAACTTCGTACCAAACGATGCGCCGTTTCCCGCCGAAGGCCTTTTCCACTGCCGCATCAAAAACCCGTTGCGACGCTTTCCAGATGTCACGGCCGGTTCCATCGCCCTCGATGTAGGGGATTACGGGCGTACCCGGAACCACAAACTTTCCGTCTACGTAGATGATGGCTTGGCCTTCCGGCGGAACCGGGTTGCCGTTATAGGCTGTCATGGGCAAAGAAGCCCTCCCTTGGTCGATGTTCTGTCTATCCTGCAATGGCGCCCCCAGACTTTTGTACGGAATAATTCGAGGATAGTACACCCCGGCAGGAAGAGACAAGGACAGATTTGGGTCTCTTGCTTTTTCTGCGCTGCCCCTAGTGCGCCCGGCTGGACCGTCGCGGCGGGCGCCACCGGTCCACCTTCCTCACGCCGGCTTCAGCAGGCTGCGGAGCACCGTGGGCAGGATTCCGCCGTTACGGTAGTAGTTCACTTCCACGGCGGAGTCGAGTCGCGCGACCGCCTGGAAGGTTTTACACGTCCCATCGGGGGCCACGGCGGCCAGAGCGACTTCGGAGCGCGGGCGAATTGCTGCGCTCAGGCCCCTGACGTCGAACACCTCTTGCCCCGTCAGTCCCAGCGTGCTGGCATTTTCGCCCTCCTTGAACTGCAGGGGCAGCACACCCATGCCCACCAGGTTACTGCGATGAATGCGTTCATAGGATTCGGCCAGCACCGCGCGCACGCCGAGCAGCAGGGTGCCCTTTGCCGCCCAGTCGCGTGACGATCCGGAGCCATATTCCTTGCCCGCCACCACGATTAACGGCACGCCTTCTTCCCGGTAGCGCCGGGCCGCATCGAAAATGCTCATGCGCTCGCCCTCGGGAAAGTGCAGTGTGACGCCGCCTTCCGTGCCGGGAGCGAGCAGGTTCTTCAGCCGAATGTTCGCAAACGTTCCGCGCACCATCACGCGGTCGTTGCCGCGCCGCGAGCCGAAAGAATTGAAGTCCTTCTTGGTCACGCCGCGCTCAATGAGATAGCGCCCCGCCGGCCCGTCCACGGGAATGTCGCCGGCGGGAGAGATGTGGTCAGTGGTCACGGAATCGCCGAGCAGCGCCAGGACTCGCGCCCCGCCCAGATCGCCCATGGCGGCGGGTTCAGGACTGAGCCCGATGAAAAACGGCGGTTCCTGGATGTATGTTGATTCCTTCTGCCATTCGTAAAGCGCGCCGCCGGCCACGGGAATGGCATTCCAGGTGGCGTTTCCCTCCCAGGCATTCCGGTAAGTCTCGCGAAACATCTCCGGGCGGACGGCGCGGTCGAGCGCATCGGCTACTTCGGCCTGCGAAGGCCAAATGTCCCGCAGATAGACCGCGTTGCCGTGGCGGTCCTTCCCCAAGGGCTCGCTCGAAAGGTCAATATCGACAGTTCCCGCCAGGGCATATGCGACCACGAGCGGTGGCGACGCCAGATAATTGGCCCGCACCTGAGGATGGACGCGTCCCTCGAAATTACGATTGCCGGATAGGACCGCTGCGGCCACCAATTGGTTTTGCGTAACGGCGTTCGCGACCTCTGGAGGCAACGGTCCGCTGTTGCCAATGCAGGTTGTGCAACCATAGCCCACCAGATTGAAGCCGAGCGCCGCGAGCGGCGCGAGCAACCCCGCCGCCTCGAGGTATTCCGTTACCACCTTCGAGCCCGGCGCCAGGCTGGTCTTGACGTAGGGCGGGACGGCGAGGCCTTTTTCCACGGCCTTTTTTGCCAGCAGTCCCGCCCCCAGCATGACCGAGGGGTTGGACGTATTTGTGCACGAGGTGATCGCCGCGATCACCACCGACCCGTGACTCAAGCGGGCGCTGGCGCCCGGGAACTCGACGCTCGCGCTGCGGCCTGCCTCCTCCGCGGACAGCCCGAAGCCGCGCTCCTTCACCGGGGTCGCGAGCGCGCCGCGAAAAGCCTGCTTCATCTGCGTTAGCGGCACACGGTCCTGGGGCCGCTTGGGCCCGGCCAGGCTCGGCTCAACCGTCGAGAGATCCAATTCCAGCGCCTCGCTGAACTCGGGAGCAGGAGTCTGGTCGGTGCGGAATATCCCCTGCTCCTTCGCGTAGCGCTCGACGCGGTCAACCTCCGCGTCGGTGCGCCCCGTCTGGCGCAGGTAACGGAGCGTCTCGGCATCGATGGGGAAGAATCCCATGGTCGCGCCGTACTCGGGAGACATGTTCGCGACGGTGGCGCGGTCGGCCAGCGTCATCTCGGACAAGCCGTCGCCGTAAAACTCCACGAATTGGTCCACCACACCTTTCTTGCGCAGGATCTGCGTGACGGTGAGGACGAGGTCGGTGGCCGTCACGGCTTCGCGCAATTTTCCCTTGAGGCGAAAGCCCACCACTTTCGGCGTCAGGAAGTAATAAGGCTGGCCCAGCATCGCGGCCTCCGCCTCAATTCCTCCCACGCCCCAGCCCAGCACGCCCAGCCCATTGATCATGGTGGTGTGCGAGTCGGTCCCCACCAGGGTGTCAGGCAAGAGCACGGTTTCCCCGTCCGTCTTCTGCGCGAGAACCACCTTGGCCAGGAACTCCAGGTTTACCTGGTGGACAATGCCGGTGGCCGGGGGAACCACGCGGAAGCTCCGGAAGGCCTGCTGGCCCCAGCGCAGGAACTCATAGCGCTCGCGATTGCGCTCAAACTCGATGGCGGTGTTGCGCTCGAGTGCGCTGGCGCTCCCGAAGAAGTCCACTTGCACGGAGTGATCGATCACGAGGTCAACCGGAACCAGAGGATTGATCTTGCCAGGGTCGCCACCCAGTCGCTCGATCGCCGCTCGCATGGTAGCCAGGTCCACGACGGCGGGCACTCCCGTAAAATCCTGCAGGATGACGCGCGCGGGCTTGAAGGGAACTTCCCGGGCCGCCGGCGACTTGGCGTTCCACTGGGCCAGCGACGCCACATCGCCCTCCGTCACCAGCCTGCCGTCGCAGTTCCGCAGCAATGCTTCCAGCAAGACTTTGATCGAGAAAGGCAAGCGGGATATGGCGCCGTGGCCGGACTTTTCCAGGCGATCCAGGCGATAGATCACGGCGCGCCCGCCGGCGGTCTCGATGGTGGCTCGCGCTCCAAAAGCGTCTTGACCTTTGTTCATTGTCCCTCCGCAACCCCTGCTTACCATAATAACGCCGAACCGCGCCGATTGCTGCCCTCGTCTCCCGTCCCGGCCAATTCTTTAGCCTGCGATCCCGGTCGAAGCATCGGGAGACCGGGTGATTGAGCGCTTTGTGATTTGCGATTTTTGCAGTCAGCAATCTGACTCATCTTTTCATCTGACACTGCCGATAACCGATCCGGGGAAGTGTGTCACGGGCGCAGGCGGAATCGGGAGATCGGTTGATCTGGAGATCGGGTGATTGAGCGATTTGCGATCTGTGATTTGCGATTTTTGCAATCAGCAATTTGATTCATCTTCTCATCTGACACTGCCGATAGCCGATATGGGGAAGTGTGTCACGGGCCCAGGGGGAATCGGGCGGACGGGGTGATTCAGCGATGGGGTGATTTGATGCCAGGTTCGCCCAAACTGTAGTCGAGTCGGCGAGCAGTGCCCCGCGGCTCCGCCGCCCTGCTGTGGGGGAAGGGCTTCGCCTTTGCGTGGCGTGAGAGCCCTGACCAGCACCTGCCGCGCCAACGGGATCCCCCGCTGGAGCGTTGCATACAGAGGTTATGAGGTGTATTTTACCAGTTGGGCGCGAAGTCAAAACGGAGATCTGTCCCCCGTATGCGCGAACGAGCGCAAAGGCGGATCTGTGCCGGGGCATCAGGCAACTGGTATTCCTACCGCGACCGGTTTAAAGCCTGCCGATCATCTCGACGTTCTTCGGAATCGTCATTCGGATGTTCTATCAGGAGCACGAGCCGCCGCATTTCCATGTGGAGCCGGTAGCGCAGAGTTTGTGCAGTTCAAACTCTGCGGCTTGTGCTGTCGATAACGATTGCTCAGATGTGAAATACGTATCATGGCATGGTCCGTGGCGGATGGCGATGCGGACGAACCGGAGCGACGAGCCGCAGAGTATTGTGCTGCTGCGCAAAACTCTGCGCTACCTGCTACAGCCGACGCCGTCGTTTCATAATATATAATTCAGAATTCATAATTCATAAAGACGTCAGGGGAAAAGGAAAAAGGGTCAAGGAGCAAACACTTCCCGCGCACAACGAAACCCGTCGTCGTCGTACCTGCCGGCTGGATTGCACCCGCCGCGGTTCGATACCCGAACGACCCTGGGATCGACGCCCCAGGACCCGCCACGCAGAACGCGCTGCTGACCGCTCATCGGGCCCGAAGGGTCTAGCGGCGGGCTGTTCTGGTAATAGTTCTGGTCGCACCAGTCGTTCACCCACTCCCACACATTCCCCAACATGTCGAACAACCCGAATCCGTTGGCTCGTTTCTCGCCCACCGGGTGCGTCTGCCCTCCACTGTTTGAACTATACCAGGCGACTTCATCAAGCGACCCATAGCGCGCCTCCGTGTGTCCCCCTCGCGCCGCATACTCCCACTCCGCTTCCGTGGGCAGTCGCCCTCCCGCCCACGTGCAGTAGTCGTGTGCGTCATTCCAGTTCACATTCACGATAGGCATGCTGTCATTCGCCCAACCGCTGTTGAAGGTCGGAGCATCTGGCATCTGCCGCTCTATGGCTGCTGCAAAGCGTTTGTAGGCACCCACCGTAACCTCCGTCTGCCCCAGCCAGAAACCCTTCGTGATGGTCACCTGATGCGGCGGTTTCTCGTCATCGAGACATTCGGTGTCCCCCAGCGAGCAGCCCATCATAAAAGTGCCCGGCGGAATCCACACGTACTTCAGCCCATCTTTCGGATTCGTCTTTACGGTCCCCGGCGCAGGCCCAAGTTTCCTCAGCGCGGTGATCAGCGTGTCGTCCGCGCCCGCCAGGCGCAGGGTCTTGAGATACTCCTCGTCCGGGAAGAAATCGATGCCGTGCTGCTCTACTAGCACTGCCGCGCGCTGGCTGGGCACGCCGCCCGCCACCAGCTTTCCCACTTGGTCCCGTGTCAGGGGCTTCGGCCTCGCGGCGCGTAGCGCCTGGATTACCGCATCCTGCGCTCCGGCTTGGCGCAGAGCCTGGAGGTAATCGTCAGTCAGGTCGAAGTCAATGCCGAGATCCATGATCTTCTTCGCCAAGTCTGCACCACTCATTCCGTACTTCACCAAGTTCATGACTTCGTCCTTGGTGAGGGGTCCGCTGGCTTGTGGCGGGGTAGCAGCCTGTCCAATAACGGCGAAAAACAGAATCAAGGCGATCAGGAATTTGAGTTTCATAAGGCCTCCGAAGTGCGACTTGGCGCCAGGGGGGCGGTGGGTGAGGGGTCTTGCGCATAGGCGTAAGAATAAGGGAGCGACGCCACAGGTTCAAGCCCCGATAGGGGCTGATGGCTCCGCCGCGCTCAATTTCCCGCCGCGCCAGCGAGCAAGCGTAGCGCGGACCTGTTCGGTAGGTCCGCGGCTTTTTGGTAACAATGGGGGACGAACCGCGGACCTCCAAAACAGGTCCGCGCTACTACTCGCTGCTACTGCCTAGTGCCGATTGCCTACTGCCTTCTGCGCTCCCGCCATCCCTGTGCCACATAAGCCAGGGCCCGCTCCGCGGCGGCCCGGCCGGTGCGGATGCAGTCGGAGATTCCGATTCCCGAGTAGGCGTTCCCGGAAAAATAGAGGCCGGGAAGATTCTCGAGCCGCTGCTCAATGGCAGTCACGCGGGTCGCGTGGCCCACCGGGTACTGCGCCATCGAGGCGGGCCAGCGATGCACTCGGCAGAACCGAGGCTCGGCCGTGAAATTCAAAATCTCCTTGAGCTCGCGCCGCACCACGGTCGAAACTTCCTCGTCGCTCAATCCCAGCGCGTCGGGATCTCTCGACCCGCCCAGGAAGCAACGCAACATGGCTTTCCCTTCCGGCGCCCGATGGTCGAATTTGGCGTGCACAAACGTGCAGGCGAGCATCCGCCGCTGCTCTTGGCGCGGCACTAGGAATCCAAAACCCGCGGGGAGCGTGGCCCGGGCACGTTCGTCAAACCCCAGCGAAACCGTCATCGAAGAACTGTAAGGAATGCCCTCCAACAACTCACTCAGCCGGTGGTCCAGGGATGAAACGAGGCCGCCATTGACGTAGGCCGGCAGGGCCAGAATCACGGCGTCCGCATCGAGAGTGACCTCGCCCTCGCAAAAGATCTGGAATCGCCGTGAGCAGGAATCGGCGCCGCCACCGTGTCCACCGGGGGCAAACCCCAGAGCGACGACGCGGCGGCCCACGAGCACTCGTGATTTCTCCACCTGCGCTGCGACTTTTTCCGTCATCTGCTGCAGCCCGCCCTGGAGGGTCATGAAGAGGGGGAGTTGGCGGGGCGGGGCCGTGCCGGTTCCGCCTGAATCCGGATCCTGGGCGGGGTCCGAACTCGAGCCCGCCTTGCGCTGCCGCATGGCCTTAAGCGTGGCGCGCGTCAGGCTGCCGTGCCGGCGTTCCATCTCCCAAAAGCGCGGCAGCACGGAGCGCACGCTGAGCGCCGCCGAATCGCCGCCATAGACGCCCGCCAGCAAGGGGTCCGCGATATTGTCGACCATCGCCTTCCCGAAATGCCGCGTCACGAAGCTGGCCACCGACTCGTCGCCCCGATCACCGACAGGCGGAGAGGCCCACAGCTCCCGCGCGGCCGCGAGTTTGGTGCTAAGGGGCAAGAGGCGCGTGGTTACCATCGGCCAAAGGCGTGTCGGTACCAGAAACATCAATCCATCGGGCAGTGGCACCAGTCGTCCCTGATGAAGAATGTAGGTGCGACGCGCGTGGTCGTTCGAGCCCATCAAATCCCCGCCCAAACCCAACTCGCGGGCCAGCGCCGCGGCTTGCGGCTTTTCGGCGAGGAAACTGTCAGGGCCGGCTTCGATCCGGAAGCCGTCGATCGTCTCCGTGCGGATCACGCCGCCCAACCGGTCGCTTGCCTCGATGAGCATTTCTTCGACGGGCGCGCCGGCCTGGCGTGCGCGCGCCAGCGTATAAGCCGCGGCAAGGCCGGAGATGCCTCCCCCAATCACCACGACGCGCCGAAGTGTGGCTGTGCCCGCCAATGCCCTATGTTCCTCCTGAACCACTAGCCACGAAGTCTTGACCCGCGCCCGGCAGTCCCTTTCGGATGCGTGCGGTCACCAGACTTGCCAGCGCCGCGGCAAATCGGGGGCTGTCGTTCAGCGACTCCGGCCGCCGCACGGCGACGCCTCTGGCCTTCCCGTAATCGCGAAACAGCACGTCGATGTCGTAAAGGATCTCCACGTGGTCGGAGACGAATCCCAACGGCGCCAGCAGTACGTCTTTCACCTGGGCTCGGGCCAGCTCGTCGATTTCGGATTCCACGGTTGGGCCAATCCACTTCTCGGCGGTCATCCCCTGACTTTGGAAGGCCACGCGGTACTCGGTGAGGCCCACGGCCCGCGCCACCAGCGCCGCCGTCTCGCGCACCTGCTGCTCGTAGGTGTCGCCCCCGGCAAGCGTCCGTTCCGGCACGCTATGCGCGGTGAAGATGACGGGCACCGGGCCACCAGTTTCCTCCCGGGCGCGCCCGAGCGCCGCCGCCACGCGCTCCCGGAACGCCTCGATCAACCCCGGATGGTCGTGCCAGCTCTCGATGAAATCCAGGGCCAGCCCGGGCCGCACCTGCGCGATCGAGTCCAGCAGGCACTTGCGGTATAGCCCGATGCTGGTGCGGGAATTCTGGGGCGCCAGGCACACCGCCAGCACACGCTCCACGCCGTCGCCGCACAGTCGCCCGACCGCCTCGGGAATAAGCGGCTTCCAGTTTCGCATGCCCACATACACCGGGTGCGCGATCAGTATCGCCAAAGCTTCCGCCTGCAAAGTGGTCAGCCGCAGCAATGGCGACCCCCCGCCAATCAAGCTGTAGCGGCGCACAATTTCTTTCACCATGGGGTCAGGCAGCGCCCGCCCGCCGCGCACGTTCAGCAGGAACTCCGGGACGTCCTCGAGTTTGTCGGGCGCGCCGTGCGCCAGCAGCAGCACTCCCCAGCGCCCCGAGTCGTTTTGTGAAATGGATTCTTGCACCATCATGTTTCGCGCCCCGGGCCGGCCCTTTCGCGGTTATGCGAAATGAACCGAGGGTCTTCGAGAAGCCCGCACGCTTGTCTCATTTCGAATATACCACGTGGCGGACGAGGCGGGGCACGCTGGGACGGTACTGGCGTCATTTGCGAGACACGGGCGCTCCCAGGTGCAGTCATTCCCGCGGAAAGTAGGGACGCGCCATGGCGTGCCCCTACTCCGCAAGCCATGGGAAGTGCGCCGCCGACGGACTGGATTCCCGCTTACGCGGGAATGACCAGGGTTGCGAAAGGGATCCCATCCCAAATGACACCAGCACCCGGTGGGAAAAGTCAGGAGGAAGGCGGGCGACCTGCCGCCATGCCGTCAAAGAGGGCGCGCAGGGTTTCGAGCGTGACCACCTCAAAGCTGGGGACAACGAGGTCGGCGAGGGTCCCCTGGCGAAGATCCTCAGCGGGGAAGCTCGAGGCGATGGCGACGCACTTCATCCCGGCCCGCTTGGCGGCCTCGATGCCGACAAAAGAATCCTCGAAAACTACACAGGCAGCGGGCTCGAGCCCGAGCTGGGCGGCGGTTTTGAGGTAGATTTCGGGATCTGGCTTGGCGCGTGAGATATCGTTCACGGAAAGGATCGCCTGGAAGTAGGGACGCAGCTCGAGGGCCGTGACGAGGAACTCCACGTTCTTGGATATCGCACAGGAAGCGACGGCCAGGGGGATGCCGTGGGCGCGGCAGGCTTCGATCAAACGTCGCACCCCGGGAAACGGGCGGGCGTGAGGAGCGATGACCCGGCGGAATGTTTCTTCCACCTCTTCGCCGAGCTCCTGCATTCGTTCGGGTGTGATTTGTTCGCCGAAATAGCGCTGGAAAGTAACTTCGTTGGCGGGGCCCAAGACGACTTCGGCCAGCTTCTCCTCTTCGAAGGGGATGTGGTGTTCCCTGAGAAAATCAGCCCACTTGCGAAGATGAAAAGGGTTGCTGTCAACCAGGACGCCATCCATATCAAAGATGACCGCGGCGGGGAGGGACGAGTTTGGAGTCATAGTGTCAATAAGATACTTGCAGCGTACTGAAAAACGCCGCACCGGCGGCCTTCCGGACGGCACGCGCCAAGCTCGGCGTGCGTTTTCGTCGTCTTGATAGCGTCGTGTCTCAGAAACTCATTGAATAACTCGGCCCGTCAGGGCAGGGCTTCACAGGCTGCGGACCCTCCCCCCCCCCACTGTCATCCTGAGGAGGCGAAGCCGACGAAGGATCTCTGTATTTGCGTGAAAATTCAAATACAAGGATCCTTCGCTTCGCTCAGGATGACAGCAAGGAGCATTGGTTCTCCTTGTCGAGTTTCTGCCCATCATGGGCAGCCGAAAGGCTGTCAACGCTCAGGATGACAGCATCGGAGCGTTTTTCCGCAGCCTGTGAAGGCGCGCCCTGACAAATCACTAAACGAATTCAAGTGACACGACACCAGTTTATCAGATTTTCGTGCATCGCCTAGCGCGGCAGTGGCCGCAGGCTGGCCAGAAGTTTCTCGGGCGGCAGAGTGTTGAGCACTCCGGATTTCTCCATCCAGCCGCGACGCGCCGTGGTAACGCCGTAGCACATCAGCTTGAATTGCTCGGGACCGTGCGCGTCGGTCGAGATGATGATCTTCATGCCGCGGTCGCGCGCGAGGCGCACGTGGCGGTCGCAAAGGTCGAGCCGCTCGGGGTTGGCGTTGAGCTCCAGAATGACGCCGTGCTTCTTTGCGGCATCGAACACCTTTTCGAGATCGAAAGTGAACGGATCGCGCTTCAGAAGCTGCCGGCCGGTGGGATGGCCGAGGATGCGCACGTAGGGATTCTCGAGCGCGCGGAGCAGGCGCGTGGTCATTTCTTCGGCAGGCATGGTCAGGCGCGAATGCACGCTGACCAGCACGATGTCGAATTGCTTGAGAAGCTCGTCGGGATAATCCAGGCGGCCGTCGCCCAGGATATCGACTTCCGAGCCGGCCCAGATTTCGATCCCTGTCACTTTTTTCCGCGCCGCGTGAATGCGGCGGATGTGCTCGACGGCGCGCTTTTCGTCCAGGCCGTTGGCGATGGTGACGGCTTTGGAGTGGTCCGTGATCAGGATGTACTGGTAACCAAGCTGCTTGGCGGCCTCGGCCATCTCCTCGATCGTGGCGCGGCCGTCGGAGGCGGTGGTGTGCATCTGCAAATCGCCGCGGATATCGCCAAGCTCGACGAGCTTAGGCAACTCGCCTTTTTCGGCGGCTTCGATTTCGCCAAGGTTCTCGCGCAGCTCGGGCGGAATCCAGGGGAGGCCGAGCTTGGCGTAAATCTCCTCTTCCGTACGGCGGGCGAGGACTTTGTCCCCGTGGAAGAGGGCGTACTCGCTGAGCTTCCAACCGCGACGCTTGGCACGGTCGCGCAGCGCCACGTTGTGCTCCTTCGAGCCGGTGAAGTACTGCAGCGCGGCGCCGTAGGCGGAAGCCTCGAGCAGGCGGACGTCCACCTGCAGGTCGTTCTTGAGCTTCACGCTGACCTTGTCTTCACCTTTGGCCAGAATCGCGGCGATGCCGGGGAATTTCACGAAGTGCCCGGCAATGCCCGCGTGGTCGCGGCCGGTCACCAGCAGATCGAGGTCGCCGACCGTTTCGCGCCCGCGGCGCAGCGAGCCGGCGGGCGTGACCTGCTCGACGGCTTTCCAGTCACGCAGCCAGGCGGTAAGCACTTCGGCGGCCTCCGCCGCCGTGTCCAGGCGGAAGCGGCCCGCGGCGCAGCGAAAGACCTCAATGGCCTTCAGGATGTTCTCCTCGGACTTCACGCTCATGCCGGGCAGGTCGCGCAGGCGGCTGGCTTGGGCTGCGGCTTCGAGGTCATCCACGCTTCGGACGTTCAGCTCCTTATAGAACAGGCGCACCTTCTGCGGGCCGACGGTCTGTAGTTGCAGGAGGTCGAGCAGGCTGCGCGGGATCTTCGCGAGTTGCTCCTGGTGGTAGCGGGATTGGCCGGTCTCGATGATCTCCGCGATTTTCTTGGCCAGATCTGCGCCCACCCCGGGGATGTCGGTGAGTTGGCGATGGGGGTCGCGGGCCATGTCCTCGAGACGTTCGGGATAGCCCTCGATGGAACGTTTGGCGCGATCGTAGGCCGCCGCCTTGAAGGTCCACTTGGGATCGTCCTGGAGGATCTTCATGAGGTTGGAAATTTCCTCGAAGACAGCGGCGATCTCGCGGTTCTCCATGTTTGCCTCCGGAAAGAGCCAGGGCTGGGTTCTGGGGTACACAGGCTGCGGAAAAACGCGCAGGCCCTGTCATTCTGAGCGAGCGCAACGAGCGAAGAACCCCTGCAGTTGAATTTCCAAGCAAATACAGAGGTCCTACGCGTAGTTTACCCTGAGCGGGCAGAGCGAGATCCTTCGCTTCGCTCAGGATGACAGCGAAGGGCTCAGAATGACAGCATCGAAGCGTTCTTCCAGAGCCTGTTCAGCCCCGCCCTTCCAATCCCGTGGTTGAGACACCAGCACCAGTTTACCGCTTTTCGGCCCAAAGCGGGCATGGTGCGTAGGCTGCGGCGCGCCCGCCCGTAGTCAACTCCATTATAATGAATATCTTGGCGTCAGTGTTCCTTTTTGCCACACTGGATGTTAGAATGACTACTGGTGGTGTCATGAAACGTTCGCGTTTTGGCCTGCAAGCTAAGATTATCGTCATTATTTCCGTTGCCGTCGTTTCGGTCGCGACCGTTTCCACCTTGATTGCGATGCTCCTCACCCGGCAACTGGTGGAGGAGGAAATCTACCGCAAGGTGCTGGGACAGGCACGGGCTACGGCTCACCAGTTGGTAAATGAAGACATGCTGAAGAGCCCCGAGCGCCTCCAGGTAACCCTCCGCCAACTGTTGCGCGACCTGCCGGGCGTGCGACAGGCTGACGTATACCTCCACGAACCGGTGCATCAACTGGAAGCTACGGCGCAGCCACAGGTGGCGCACCTCGAGCTGGATAACATTCCGAACATCGACACCTACAACGAATTTGAGCGACCCGATGACGACGAGCTGACGATCGAGACCCCAGACGGTAAGTTCTGGATCATGGGCCTGACCATTCGCAACCAAGGTGTGGCGGTGGGTTGCTTGAACCTGCAGGTTTCCAAATCGCAGACCAGCGTGGTGACGCGGAGACTGGTACGGCAGAACGGACTGCTGATGCTGGCCAGCCTGGCTTTCATTCTCCTCGTGGTCCATCTTTTCTTCCTGCGCGCGGTGCGGCGGCCGGTTAAGGAAATGATCCGTGTCATGGAGTCGGCGGAGGGCGGGCAGCTTGACGTGCGCGCCCCGCTGCGGAGTTGGGATGAGATTGGATTGCTCGCCGCCCACCTGAACCGCATGCTGCGGCGCCTGGAGAATTTCAATACCGAACTGGGCCGCAAGGTGGAAGAAGCTACGGTGGAACTGGCACAACGGAACGAGGAGCTGCAGCGCATCAACGAAGAGCTTTTCGAGACCCAGAAGACGCTGGCGCGCTCGGAGCGCCTGGCGGTGGCCGGGCAGCTCGCCGCCAGCCTGGCGCACGAAATCGGCACACCCCTCAATTCCATCTTTGGGCACGTGCAATTGCTGGCGCGGCGCCCGAGCAATGACGAAGCCACCGCCCACCGCCTCAAGGTTATCGGAAAGCAGGTGGAAAACATTGTGCGCACGGTGAAGCAGTTGCTCTCTTGGACGCGCAAGTACGAGCTGCGCCTGGAGTGGCTGGACTTGGGGCGCGTGCTGGAAGACACCCTCCTGCTTTCCTCGCCGGTCTTGGATCTGCGCAAGATCCGCGTGCAGATGAATCTGGCCAAAGGCTGTCCGAAGATTTACGGCGATTCCGGCTACCTGCACCAGGTTTTCCTGAACCTGATCAATAACAGCACGGACGCCATGCCCCGGGGAGGGCAGCTTCGTATCGGGCTGCGAGCGCCTGCCGACGGTGACCCACGCGAGGTAACCGTGGAAGTGGCTGACACGGGCACGGGAATGTCGCGCGAGACCTTGGCGCACATCTTCGATCCCATGTTTACGACCAAGCAAATCGGGACGGGCGCCGGCCTGGGACTCGCCATCTCGGACCAGATCGTTCGCCAGCACGGCGGGACCATTCACGCGGAGAGCGAGTCGGGCCGCGGAACGACCTTCACCATCCGGCTGCCGCTCGATTGCCGGGAGAAGGTGGAAGCGCCGGCCCTTACCTCAGTGACGAGTGACAAGTGACGAGTGACAAGGAAGAGAAAGAACTCATTCACAAATGACGAGTAACGACCAAGAAGGGACAACAGCGACGACAAGTGACGAGCAGGAGCGGGCGCGACGGAGTTTCTTGCTCGTCACTGGTCACTTGTCACTCTTCACTGGACTATGACCATGGAAACGGAAAACCCCGCAAACATTCTGGTGGTGGATGACGATGAGGATACGCGCGAACTGCTGCGCGAGGTCCTGAGGGGAGAAGGTTACCGGGTGATGACCTCGGGGAGCGGGGAGGAAGCCCTGGAAATCGGCCAGCAGGAAGTTTTCGAGGTCATCATCAGCGACATGCGCCTGGGGCCGAACCTGAATGGTCTGGACGTGCTGCGCGCCTACAAGGCGATCCAGCCGGAGTCGGAGGTCATCCTGATCACTGCCTTCGGATCGATGGAGACCGCCATTGAAGCGGTGAAAGCGGGCGCCTTCGACTACATCTCGAAACCCTTCAAGATTGACGAGGTCGTGCTGCAGGTGCAGCGGGCGCTGGGGAATCGCAAACTGGTTCGCGAGAACCGCAACCTGAAGCGGCAATTGGGAAACCAGGTGCAGCTCTCCAGCCTGGTGGGCAATAGCCCCCGGATGCTGGAGATCTACAAGAAAATCGCCATGGTGGCGGACTCCCGCTCCACGGTGCTGATTTGCGGAGAAAGCGGCACCGGGAAGGAGTTGGTCGCGAAGGCCATCCACTATAACGGCCCGCGCGCGGAGCAGCGCTTCTACGCCGTCAACTGTGGGGCGCTGACCGAAACCCTGCTCGAAACTGAGCTCTTCGGACACGTGCGCGGCTCCTTCACCGGCGCCACCGAAAACAAGCGCGGGATTTTCGAGGAGGCGAGCGGCGGCACCGTCTTTCTGGACGAGGTCAGCGAAATGAGCCCGGCGCTGCAGGTGAAAGTATTGCGAACCCTCGAGGAACATGAGGTGCGGCGGATCGGAAGCAATGAAGTCGTCAAGGTGGATGTGCGGATTGTCGCCGCCAGCAATCGCAACCTGGCGGAATGCGTCGAGGAAGGGAAATTCCGCCAGGACCTCTACTACCGCCTGCGCGTCATCGAAATCGAGATTCCGCCGCTGCGTGACCGCCGCGAAGATGTCCCGCTGCTCGTCGAGCACTTTCTGAAGAAAATCGGCCACGAGCGCGGGCGCGCTTTCTCGGTTTCCACGCATACGCTTTCAGCCCTGTTGAGTTACGCCTGGCCAGGGAACGTGCGCGAGCTCGAGAATGCCCTGGAATCCGCCGTGGCGCTGAACCGCACCGGCGTGATCGTGCCGGAGGACCTGCCGGATAAGGTCCGAGCCGAGACCCGTGAGGTGAGAGGCCTGGAGGATTTCTACGCGGAACTGCCGCCGCTGGAGGAAGTGGAGAAACGCTATCTCGCGCACGTCCTGAAAGTGACCGGCGGCAATAAGGCGAAAACCTCGGCGATCCTGGGAATCAATCGCCGCACGCTCTACCGCAAGGCGGAGAAGTACAAGCTGCTGGTCTGAAAAACTCCGGCGCGGAACGGGAAGTTCGACTATTCTGAAAAACCGGCCTCGGGTTCAGGGCGAGCGAAAATCTCATTGCCTCGGAGGGCGCGCCAGGGCGTAACAGGCTGCGGGGAAACGCTTCGATGCTGTCATCCTGAGCGAAGCGAAGGACCCCTGTAGTTGAATTTTCAAGCAAATACAGAGGTCCTTCGTCGGCTTCGCCTCCTCAGGATGACAGTGTAAGGCGTTCTTCCGCATCCTGGTAAGGCCCGGTGATGGCGGCCCTGCCCCCATCCGCTGCGTAGTGATGGTGCAAATGGAATGAAATACTCGCATATTGTCAAATCGGCCGCCCAGCATCTTTGGTCCGGCTTTAAGCTGCCTTACATGGTGATGTTTGAGACCACCCTGATGTGCAATATGTTTTGCGAGTATTGCATCTTCGGTGAAGAGGGCAAGTTCAACGACCTCGAGACACGCGCCACGCGCGACCGCATCTTCAAGCGTATCGATGAATTTTGCGAGATGGGAATCTTCGCGCTCAGCTTTTCCGGCGGCGAGCCCCTGTTGAACCCCAACACTTGCGACTACATCGCGTACGCCGCGGACAAGGGTCTGTGGACCTCCATGCCCACCAACGGCCTGCTCATCAAGAAATACGCGGAGGGCGTGGCGCGGCTGGATATGCTGGAAGTCTCGATTGACTCACTTCATGTCCAGCGGTTTGCCAAGCGTCGCGGCGTGGACGGGCTGCCCAGGATTCTGGAGAATCTTGACTACGTGCTGACCAAACGCCGGCCCTTCACCACGCAAATCAACGCCGCGGTGAATCTTGAGAACCTCCCCGATCTCCCGGAGTTGGCAGAGTATTGCAAACAGCGCCACCTGGTGCTGCACCCGGAGGCGGTCCATAACGTGATGCGATTCGGGGAACTCCTGCCCGACGCCGAGCTGCACGGCAAGGATCTCGACACCGTGGAAATGTTCCTGCGCGAACTGCGCGGGGCCTACCCGCGGAACGTCCGCTTCTATACGCACTACTATCAGTTCTATCGCCAGGGCGGATTCGGGCCGCAGTTCCCGTGCCGGCACCCTTCCAAGCTCATCTCGATGAAGCCGGATGGTTCGATTCACCTGCCTTGCGCCTTTGTGACACTGCACCAATCGCAGGCGCCTCTGCGGGAAATCTTCGCGTCGGAGGCGGCCCAGAAAATCATCGCGCAGGAAGCGACTTTGTGGGACTTCTGCAAGGGGTGCAAAATCGGCTGCCCGTACGAAGTGAGTGCCCTCACGAATAGCCCCATGCTGGCTGTCGAGTCCGCGTTGAATTTTCTGCGCATCCGGTGAGCGCGGCGGCGGCTCTCCGCGTAAGGCCGCCCCAGGGGGTGGTGAATTAAGCTTACAACCCTCGCCCCCTTGGGGGAGAGGGTGGACCGCAGCCGGCGTTTTCACCAGCCGGGGCGGGCCGGGTGAGGGGGTCACCCAGGAGCAAATTGAAAAGCCGAAACCCCTTAAGTGAGCAGTATTGGGGCTAGGCCCGGCGCTCATAGTCGCGCCGAGGATGTCTGAGGAAGGATCCCGTATGCTGCTCATCGCGCTGGCGAGCCTGGCGGTGGTGGGCTTGGTGTTCGGCATCTGGTTCTGGTGGGCCTGTACGTTTCCCACCTCCAGGTTCTTTCGACCGGCACTCATCCGCGGCCCGCAAGAGGGCAAACGCATCGCTTTGACGTTTGACGATGGGCCGGCGTCGCCCTTCACCGAACAGATCCTCGCGATCCTCCGCGCGCACCAGGTTCCCGCCACGTTCTTCCTTTGCGGAAAAAACGTGGAGGGGAATCCCGACCTGGTTCGGCGCATCGTGGCGGAAGGCCACGCGGTCGGCAACCATACCTACTCGCACCTGTTCCTCTATTTCCAGAGCCGGCGGCGCATCGCCGCGGAGATCGACCGCACCCAGGAAATCATTGAGAAGGTCGTGGGTTATCGCCCTAAGATCTTCCGGCCGCCTTACGGGGCTCGCTGGTTCGGCCTGGTTCCAACCCTCCGGGAACGCGGCATGCATCTCGTCCTGTGGTCGGCAACAGGCTATGACTGGGAGAAGGACGCGCCGGGCCTCGTCGCGGCCACGCTCGAGGAACTGAAGCCGGGCGCGGTCATCCTGCTGCACGACGGCCGGGAGACGCGGCCGGCGGGCCAGGTCGACCGGTCCTTCACCGTCCAGGCCTTGCCCGCCATTATCACTGCCGCCCGCGGGCGGGGATACAAATTCGTACCTCTCCAGGATTTCCTTCCTTCGTCCTGAGCCCCTGCCCTACATGTCAACCCCCGCTCGACATCTCGTCGATTGGCGCCGCATGGTTCTTTGCCGCTCGATTTGGCTCTGTCGAGCTCGACTTCATCCCCGTTTGTGGCATAATGCCACGCACCAGAACTGTCTGCATTTCTAGTTATGGTTTTTATGTGTTTATTTACAATTAGTTACACAGGCTTCGGTATTTGAAAACCCACTGCCGGTCCGGATCGAGAGTGTCAAAAGTCCAAATTATGGAATACTGTGGCAGTATGCCACATTCGTAAGCCACAATCCTGCCCATTTTCCCAAAGTCCTTGTGATGACAATTAAGGATTCCTAATCGAATCAGTTGATTACGAACCCGCTGAAGACTTGGCCCTCGTCTTGCCAGATTGAGTGTGGTCTTACCTCGTGAATAAAATTCTTGTAGTGGATGACGATCAAGAAAGCCGAAACCTGCTCTGCGAGGTTTTGGAAGCCAACGGCTACGTCGTGTGTGCCGTGGCGGACGGCGCGGCGGCCCGGGAAGCGCTGAGCCGCGATGGTGAGTGCCGCATCGTCATTGCTGACCTCCAAATGCCCCAGGAATCGGGGCTGGAACTTCTTCGCAAACTACGCCAGCAAAATTCCCAGCATCAAATCATCCTGATGTCATCGTTTATGAGCGGAGCGGAAAGGAAGGCGGCGCAAGCGCTGGGTGCCTATGCGCTGCTCGACAAACCCTTCCAGCTTTCGGAATTGCTGCAGGCGGTGGCGGGGCTTGTCGCCCCGAATCCGATCGGGATTTCTTCGTGAGGAAGCGGGCGGGCTCGGCGGGCATTTAACTTTGCAGGATGAGGAGTGCAGATGGACGTTACCCAAAAGGTTATTGAGATCATCGCGCGGGAGCAACACCTGGACGCGAGCAAGATCACGGTGGACTCGACGTTTGCCGAGCTCGGCATCGATTCGCTGGACGGCGTGAACATCCTTTTCGCTTTGGAAGAAGAATTCAAACTCGACATCCCCGACACCGTAGCCCAGAACATGCGGGGTGTCCGCCAGGTGGTGGACAGCCTCACGCGCGTGCTGGAAGGCAGAGACGTGTCTGATCTGGTGGCCATGGCGAAGGGCGAGACTACCGCTGCCACCAGCTAATCCTCGACATCCAAGGGGCCCATCGTGCGGAGAGTGGTCATCACCGGCATCGGAGTGTTTGCCTCCACCGGAAAGAATGCGGACAGTTTCTTTAAGATGCTGGTCGAGGGCCGGTCGGCGACCCGGCGCATCCGGCAATTCGATCCCGCGTCGTTGAGCGTGCAGATTGCCGCCGAAATCCCGGATTATGAGCCGACCGATTATTTCCCGGCCAAGCGGCTCGACCTGCTCGATCGCTTCAGCCAGTTTGGCCTGCTGGCCGCCAAAGAAGCCATGGAAACGAGCGGCCTCAAGCTTCGCGACGAGGAGCGCCCGCGTTTCGGCGTGGTGATGGGTTCCGGCATGGGGGGCGCGGGGACTTTTGACTCGGGGTATTTCAGTCTCTATGCCAAGCAGGCGGTACGCCTGCATCCTTTCACTATTCCCAAGATCATGCACAATGCCGCCACCTCGCAAATTTGCATGGAGTATGGCGCGCAGGGACCGTCACTCACCACTGCCACCGCCTGCTCGTCTTCCGGCCACGCCATCGGTGAGGCATTCCATCTGATCAAATTCGGCATGGCCGACCTGATGCTGGCCGGTGGCAGCGAAGCGCCTATCACCTACGGGATGATCCGCTCCTGGGAGTCGGTGCGAGTGCTGGCCCCGGGCAACGGCGATCCCAGCCGCGCCTGCCGGCCGTTTTCGGCGGACCGCGAAGGCTTGGTAATGGGGGAAGGCGCGGCCGTGCTTTTGCTCGAGGAACTCGAGCACGCCAAGCAGCGCGGGGCCAGGATTTATGCGGAGATTCCGGGCTTTGGTTTAAGTTCAGATGCCAGCCACATTACCCAGCCCTCGGTTGACGGCCCGGCGCGCGCCGTGCGGATGGCGTTGGCGGAAGGACAAATCAATCCGGAAGAAGTGGACTATATCAACGCCCACGGAACGGGTACCCGCCTGAACGATGCCACGGAAACGCAGGTGATCAAAGAAGTGTTCAAGGATCACGCCCGGCGCCTGGCCATCAGTTCCACGAAGTCGATGCACGGGCACACCATGGGGGCAACGGGAGCGATCGAGATGGTGGCCACCCTCCAGGCGCTCGAGCGGGGGGTCATTCCTCCGACGGCCAATTACACGCAGCCGGACCCGGAGTGCGACTTGGATTACGTGCCGAATCAGGCGCGGGAAAAACCAGTGCGGGTGGCGGTGTCCAATTCTTTTGCTTTTGGTGGGCTGAATGCGGTGCTAGCCGTTCGCCGGTTTGAGTAAGGGCTGGGCGGGCCGCACCCTGGAGTGCCATGATGATGCAGAAGCGCGTTTGCATTTTGACCCTCAGTGTGGGCTCGGGACATTTGCGCGCTGCAGAAGTCGTCGAAAGCGCTCTCTGCGACGGCAATGATCCGATCGAAGTGACCTTGCTGGACGCTCTCGATTCGGCCCGGCCTTGGTTCCACTGGCTTTACGTGGACCCCTACTGGTGGATGCTGCGGCATGCACCCGGGCTTTGGCGCCGGTTGTTTGAGCGCCGCCAGCGCCAGTTGCATCAAGCTACGGCTCCCGACTGGGTGTTCCGCCGGGGCTGCCGCGAGGTCTTGCGCCAGATCAAGGAGCACGCCCCGCACCTCGTGATCGTCACGGAGATCGGCGCCGCAGAAATCGCCGCGCTGGGCCGGCGCGAAGGCTGGTTCAACGCGCCCATTCTGGCGGTGCAAACCGATTTTCAGACTGAGCCGCCCTGGGTACAATCCGGGATTGATTTGTATTGCGTGGCCAGCGACGAGGCGCGCGGCCAGTTGATCGGCTGGGGAGTGCTGCCGAATCGCGTCCTGCTGAGCGGCATCCCGGTGGACCCCGCTTTTGCCTTGCCCTTTGATAGGGCCGAGCTGATTAAGGCCCTCGGCCTGGACGGCCGCCGGCCGGTGGTCCTGGTGATGGGTGGCGGCATGGGGCCTGTGCCCCTCGACAAAGTTGTGGCGGGCCTGGATCTCTGTGGCGTGCCGATGCAGGTGCTGGCAGTGGCCGGCCACGACCGCGGACTCCGCCGTCGGCTGGAATTGCTCCGAGGACGGGTCACCCTGGACCTGCATCCGCTCGGCTGGACCGACAACGTGCCGGAACTCATGGCGGTTGCCGACCTCCTGATCACCAAGCCGGGCGGACTGACCGCAGCCGAAGCGCTGGCGGCGGGATTGCCGATGATCCTCACCCATCCCATTCCCGGGCCGGAGGAGCGGCACGTTCGCTACCTCGAGCAAAAAGGCGTGGCGCTGCATGCCCAGAGGCCCCGGGACCTCCCGGGGCTGGCGTCGCGGCTGCTCGCGGCTCCCCAGGAACTTCAGGAAATGCGGCGGCGCGCCCGCGAGTGGTCGCGCCCCGACGCCGCTCACGCCATCGCCCAGGCGGCGCGGGCCTTGCTGGAGAAGGCTACTTATATCGATTTGCTGGCCACCCCGCCGCCCGGGACGGGTGAGTCAGCGTATTTGATGTAAATAGTTCTCAGTAATCAGTCATCAGTTATCAGTTTGCGATTCGTCCGCGGGACTGGGACTGGCGAGCACTTAACGCGAAAACTGACAACTGATAACTGACGACTGAAAACTGATAATTTGATGTTCACCCAAGTTCGCAAACTCGTGGAACGCACCTTGATCGGCGAGTCCGTGCCGGCACTGGTGCGCTGGGGTAAGCGCGTTCCGCGTCCGCTGATTCGGCGGATGCAAGCGGATTCCTTTCGCGCTCTCGTCCGCTACGCCGCAGACCACCAGAAATTCTTCGCCCGCAAATTGCGGGAACACGGCATTGACCCGAAGCGCGTCCGCGAGCCCCAGGATCTGGGTGACATCTTCACGACTCCCGAGGACCTGCGCGCCCTGCCAGCGGAGGATTTCCTCTGCCGCGAGCCCGAACTGGTTTTCGAGACCACGGGTACCTCCGGCGGGCCCAAGAGTGTCTATTTCTCCTACGAAGAGTTGGACTTCGCCGCGCGCTACGAAGCCGCGGGGCTGTACGAGAACGGCGTACGCCAGGGCGCCCGCGTGGTCTGCACGTTTGACATGGGTTACTGGTTCAGCAGTTGGGTCACTTTCCTGGCTTGCAAGCGCCTGGGAGTATTCTGCTCCGCGGTAGGCAAACCGCACCCGCGCGAGGTCTACTCGCGCCTGGGCGCTTACGGGTACAACGTGATTGTGGGGGATCCCACCTGGCTTGTCAGCTTGAGCGAGATCGCCGAAAAGGAAGGAACTTATCCGCTGAAGCTCATCATGGCGGCGGGCGACCGCATGACGGCCGTTTACCGCAACTACGTGGAGAGCGTTTGGAAGTGCCCCGTGGTTCTCGCCTATGGCTCGACCGAGCAGGGCGGCGCGGGCATGGAATGCCTGCGCCGCGAGGCCTACCACGTGGACGAGTTCAATCTCTACTTCGAAATCGTCGATCCCGACCCGGCGGGCTACGGCGAGCTGGTCGTCACGACGCTCGCGCGCCGCACCATGCCCTTCGTTCGTTATCGAGTTCACGATGTGACGCGCTTCCTCGAGGGACCTTGCGCCTGCGGCGCCACCCTGCGGCGCATCGAGCGCATCAAAGGCCGTCGCGACGAGATGGTGGTGATGGGCGCGGGGAATATGTACCCGGAGATTTTTGAGCGCGTCCTGCACGACGTCGAGGGCCTCGCCCCGAACTGGCAGGTGGCGGTCCGCCAGGAAGGCCTGCACGACATCCTGGAGTTCCGCCTGGAAATGAGCAATGGCGCCAGCGCCTCCCAGGTGGAAGGGGCCATTCAGGAGAACCTGAAGACCTTGTATCCGGATGTTTGGGCCAATCAGGTTTGCGGTATGTACCGCCTGGCTTTCCGTTTTCTTCCTCCGGGAAGCCTCGAGCAGGGCCGCAAGCCGCGCCGCCTGGTGGATGAGCGGGCAAGCTGAATTATGAATTATGAAACGCACGCATCCCGTCTGAGTTTACTACCCTCGCCCCCTTGGGGGAGAGTGTGGACCGCAACCGGCGCTTTCTCCAGCCGAGGCGGGCCGGGTGAGGGGGTCACCCAGGAGCAAATTGAAAAGTCGAAACCCCTTAAGTGAATACAATTGTTAATAATTCATAATTCAGATTTACTGTTGAAAGGACTCATAACCAAATAATGAATAACCGATCCCTGGTTCGTGCGGCGGCGGAGGGCGGTTTCGCACCCGCCGTGTTTTGCGACTTTGATGGAACCATCACGCAGCTTGACGTGACCGACCAGATTCTGACGCAGCTTGCGCACCCTTCCTGGCGTGACATTGAGCGGGAGTGGGCGCTGGGCATGATCGGTTCGCGCGAGTGCCTGGAGCGGCAGATTGCCTTGGTGGACGCCCCGGCGGAGGAGCTCCACGCGGTGATTGATTCCATCCCGCTTGACCCGCATTTCGCGGCCTTCTGCCGGTTCGCGCGCCGGCGGCGGATACCGCTCTACATCGTGAGCGACGGTTTCGATTACGTGATCCGCCGCCTGCTGAAGCGCGCCGGCCTGGCCGGACCCTTTCGCAACGGTTCGCACCTGTTCGCGAGCGCGCTGCGGGTGGAGGGCCGCCGGCTGCTTCCTTCTTTTCCTCATGCGGCGGAGCCCTGCGAGCACGGTTGCGCCACCTGCAAGGCCGCCATCATCCGACGCCTCAGCGCAGGCCGGCAGCCGGTCGTCTTTGTGGGCGACGGCATGTCGGACCGCTTCGCCGTCGAGGTCGCCGACGTGGTCTTTGCCAAACGGCAATTGTTGGCGCACTGCCGGGAGAACGGGATCGCCTGCCATCCTTTCGAGACTTTCGAGGACGTGCAGACCGGGCTCGAGAAGCTGCTTGCCCCGGCGCCGGCCCGGCGATACCGGCAGCCGATTCCGGCGTTGTCCTAGGTTAGTGCGTCAGAGGTAATGGTACTTGTAGCGCCGACCTTCAGGTCGGCATGTGCTGAGCTAAAGCTCAGCGTTACAGCACCGACCCTGACAATCGAATGCGTCGCGTTTTGCGACGCACTACACGAGTGCCGATTTGCAGAAATAAGCGATAGATCCGATGGCGTGTCATTCTGAGCGCAGCGAAGAATCTGCATTTCCCATCCTTTGAAACAACTGCAGATGCTTCGCTACGCTCAGCATGACATCGGGGGTTTCGAATGTGTCACTGATTTCTGCAACTTGACACTAGATGCGGCCGGGGCGGCCCACCCGGCCGGCCCGAATTGCCCGCAAATTCCTTGACGGAGGCTCCATCCCCTTGCCGATTTCCGAATCCACCACCCGCACTGCGGAACTGCTGGCTCTGGAACGCAAGTACTGCTCGTTCGGCGACACGGTGCATTACCTCGATCCACCCAAGGTCTTTGTTGACTGTGAGGGGTCCTACCTTTACGACGAGCAGAGGACGCCCTATCTCGACCTCCAGATGTGGTATTCCGCAGCCAGCTTTGGCTACAAGAACCGCCGCTTGAACGAGGCGCTGAAGCGCCAGGTGGATCGCCTGCCGCAGCTTGCCTGCCAGTACCTGCACGCCGAGAAGGTGGAGGTCGCCGCGCGTATTGCGCAGTATTGCGAGAAGCGTTTCGGCGTTAAGGGCCGGGTCCATTTCAACGTGGGCGGCGCGCAGGCCATCGAGGATTCGCTCAAGCTCGTGCGCAATTACACCGGCAAGAACCTGATGTTCGCTTTCATGGGCGGTTACCACGGGCGCACCCTGGGCGCCTCCGCCATCACCTCGAGCTATCGCTACCGGCGGCGCTACGGCCACTTCGGCGACCGCGCCCAGTTCATCTTCTATCCTTATTGTTACCGCTGCATTTATGGCCTCAAGCCGGAGAGCTGCAATCTCTATTGCCACGACCAGTTCGCCCGGCTCTTCGATTGTGAGTACCACGCCGTGTGGGACGCCAAGGCCGAGACCGCGGAGTTCGGGGCCTTCTACATCGAGGCGGTGCAGGGAACCGGCGGATACGTCATCCCGCCGCGGGACTATTTCAAGCGGCTGCAACAAACTTGCCGCGAACGCAAGATTCTGATCGTCGATGATGAAATCCAGATGGGCTTTTATCGCACCGGAAAATTCTGGGCGATTGAGAATTTCGGCATCACGCCTGACATTATTGTGTTCGGCAAAGCCCTCACCAATGGCTTGAACCCCCTCTCCGGCATCTGGGCGCGAGAGGAGCTGATTACGCCCGAACTCTTCCCGCCGGGCTCGACGCACTCGACGTTTTCCTCGAACACCTTGGGCACCGCCGTGGCGCTCGAGACGCTGAAGATGATGGAGGAGGAAGACTACGAGAAACTCGTGAACGAGAAAGGCGCGTACTTCCTCGCGGGCCTCAAGAAACTTCAACAGCGTTACCCGGGCGCCATCGGCCACGTGGACGGCCTCGGCCTCGCTCTGCGCTTGGAAGTCTGCCAGGAAGACGGCATCACGCCCGACCGCGACCTGACCGACCGCATCTTTGCGGCTGGGCTGGGTGGCGACATCCCGGTGGCCGGCCGCAAATATGGGCTGGTGCTCGACGTGGGCGGCTATTACAAGAACGTGTTCACGCTGGCGCCGTCGTTCACCATCACGCGCGAAGAAATGGACCTGGGGCTCGAACTCCTGAACCAGCTCTTCCAGCGCTGCCGCAAGAGCGGGTAGCGCGACAAACCGCAAAAGAAAACCAAAAGGCAAAGGGTACAAGTGGGTAACGAAGAGTTATGCGCGGTAGCGCATTGCTCTGCGGTTTTTGTTCGAGCGCGTCACCGCGCGGGTGGCCCAGATTTCCGTCTTCTCGGGGTCGGCGGTTCGTGGAAGGACAAGCCGCGGGCCTTCGATACAGATCCGCGTTACTCGCTACTTGTGGCTAGGCGTCGCCACGGGGACCGAAGAGACATTCAGGGAAACTCGCGTATTTTGGATCCCAGGGTGCTCTCAGCGGGTACACGCCTCTCCTGAAAGCGTGTATTTGGGTGGCCGGGTAGAGTCTATGGGGGTTTGAGGGATCGTACATTTCATCTTGTTTCACCAAGTCTAATCCTGCCTGCTCGTAAAGGTATTCGACAAAGTGGGCGCAGGTCCCCTGCATAAACAGGGGAATGCCATCCCGAGTCTTCCGCGTAGTGTGAACAACGGGTCTTCTTTTCCATTCACACTTGCTCCCCCAACGGGAGTGTTCGAGCGCCACCGCAGAGGACACCAGAACTACTTGGCCAACATTAGCTCGTCCCACATCTCTCCTGCGGCCAATCACATGCGCTTCGTAGTGCCCTGGATCGCCCCACAGGGACTCTCCCAAGAATTTCCCTCCTCTTTCACCAGGCAGTCCTCTTACTGCAAGCCGGTCTGACGTTGAAGAAACAACTCGGTCCATGCCAATGTAAATTCCTACATGAAGTGGGTAGACAGGGTCGGCGGGTTCGTAGTTAAAAACAGCATCCCCAGGCCAGATTGAGCCGGACTCTCGATCCAGCAAAATCGTGATTGCCACGATCAATTCCTTACTTAAACAGCTATTGCTGTCCAAAACCGAACGTTTAGAGGGGGGTCCGCGCCAAATGCATCAATTAAAGCCTTCGAGGCTTCGTCGCGGAGTTGGCGCACGAGCATTTTTCCTGCTCGAACCGCCGCCGCATCTTCGATTCCGTTTGCATGACCAAACGCCTCCGCAAGAACTCGAGCTACCTTAGGTAATTGCGCCGTGGTGGCTGTCGCACCCAAAACCCAAACGAGGGTCGGGACGAGTTCTGCCCAAGCGTCCGCCTTGTCGGAAGGCCTCGTTCGTTCGTTCCTCAAACGATCTAGGATCGCATCCGACAGGACGCGCGCAGACTCTTCGTCCATAGGTTCTGTTTCGGTGCAGTTTCCGGATGCCCAATCCAAAGCCGCAAGTGCTGCTCCCCAAGCTATTCGGTCGGGGCCTCTTCCGATCAACTGGCTCAACCATGAAACCGCCTCTTTCCCGGCGACGTAGGGAACGGAAGGGAGGGCCATGACGGCATGTTCTTGCATTTTGCTGTCCTGAGCCCAGAGGTCGATCCATCCTCTCACAGCCTTCCATATTCTTCCCCTAAGGTTGCGGTTCTCGATGTGCAACAAACGAATCCGCTGTGCTGCTACCGACGCAACCAAGGGGTGCGGATACTTGTATCTCAGTACGCGGCATACCAGGCCGTGTCCTAGCGCCGGTGGAGATAACCGAACCGCTGCCTCGATGATAGCAGCCAATGCCACCACACGATGGGCGAGCCAGTGCTCTAGGTTCTGATTCAGCCAAACCCGAAGTTCATCAGGCCTGTTGTAATCGAGTAGCGCGTCTACGATCTCACCAAGCTTTTCATCGGAGTCATCATGGTGCCGTGCCAGAAAATCCGTCAAGTACGACTCGCTAGTTTCTAAGTGAAACTGCTCAAGTTCGTTTCCAGGCGTCCATTCGAGCACATCCGTCAGGTATGACTTGCATGTTACAGAATGAATCCCGCCCAACTCGATTCCCGAGGTGCGTTGGAGCGATGCTATATCGACGCCGGGATTCCAATACGTCCATTTGTCGGGAAACCCCTCGATTCTTAGTGCTAGCTGTTGCAATGTTGCCTCGCCAGACACACTACCCCCAAACTTAAGCGGTTGAGACGCGGCCTCGCAAGCGCCAGCAGGGCCTATCACTAGCCCAAAACCCGGCTGTTTGAAAGGAACAGGACGCCACTCATTGTCGTCACGGAGGCGGGCTTCGACTGTGTACTCCCTTTCCCAGAGAGCGCGCGGTTTTCCTTCAATCTTGTCTGGCATGGGCCCTTACCTCTCCTTTTCGGCTATGCAGCGCAACTGCTTGTGGGCTCTTTCTAGGGCGGAGATGAATTCCCTCAACTCACTCTCGGCCATCTGGAAGTATATCGGAGAATCAGTCTCATCTATCTCGAGCCGGATTGTTGCTATGGGCAGCCTGAATTCCTCCTGCGGTCTATAAGCCTCCAAGGAAGACTGCGTATCGCCAATCTTACTGAACTTGGTGCGAATGTCACAGAACCAATTTAACCGCTTCAACCGAGGCCCTTGCTCCAAAAATCGTTCGATCGCAAGCTCTTTTGCCACGGAAGGGCCTAACGATAGATTCCGCAGAAGGCCCACAACACGCTCTTGGTCCTCTTCACCTACCATACCTGAGTCCGCGAGGAACCCAATGACGTCGGCGTCTCTAAGCACTGGCAATATGATAAGATGGAGAGCATCGCGCCATTCATTCTCGCTCAAACGGCCAACCTGCTCGTGTAACAAACGGGCAATCTCCTCAATGTTTCGAGCGTTGAAAGGAGCCTTGAGCGACACCAGGGATTCCCTTAGAGTTGCCAACTCGCTCTCGTTCAAAGAGGCAAGCATTCGCACTGAAGATTTCAGCCGCCCTGCACCAGTGCTCATGAACAGAGGCAATCCCATGGCGTCACCTCCTTTGGACCAGCCTAACCACGAAGATCCTGCATATATTCTGATGCTCCACGATACGGTGAGTTGCACTCTACACGGGTTCTAAGTCTAACGCAATAGTACGCATAGCTCAAAAGGCAAACAAAGGAAGGCCCCCGCGCGCCTCCGGTGGCGCAGATTTCGCGCCTTTTGCAGCGTTTGCCGGTCTCAACGCCGGGGTTCCGGTCTTCATGCTTGCCCGGACAGGTTCGGACCAGCCATCTCCACAAGCCAGCCTGCTCGTCCGTTAGCGGGTGGCGGTCCCTCAGGGTGCCGTCCGCAATTCCTTGCGGATCACACGCCGCAGCGTTTCCTCGATCGTAGGCTTCTGCGCACCCTCGATATAGGCGCGCAGTGCGCTGTTGATCAGGGTTTGATAATTGCCGCCCCCGGCGCGCTCCACCGTGTCCCGGAAATATTCCAGAATGTCGGTGTCCAGGCGGATCGTGATGCGTTCCTTGCCGGGTGGCACGGGCAGTACCGGTCCGCGCTTTCCTTTACTGAAGTCGTAGGTTTTCATCCTTAAAACGCACACCGTGCTTCGCGACGTTTTGCCTAGCCTTGGCGCGGTCCCAGACGATCTCCATCTGTGGAGCATACACTTGTATGTACGCCGAGTCAAGAGCGAGCGCAGACCTCCGCTTGTCAGGTCTGCGGCTTTTCCGAGGGAAGAACCGCGGACCCCAGGAACGGGGGTCCGCGCTACATGCTCCGCGCCGCCTTCAGCGGACAGATGACAGGCTAACGACAACACTCGCGAGAAGGGTTGACGGCGGCGAGGAAACCTGCCAGATTGTTGTGTCATCGAATACCTCTGTAGTCTGCGCGTTACGCGGTGCATTCTGGAAAGATCGAGCGACCCTGATACATCCCGTTCCGAGGTGAACATGCGACGAACTCTTCTTTCTCTCATGGTGGTGATGGCGCTGGCAGGCATTGCGCAGAACGGCGCTGGCGCGGATTTCGTAAGTACGGCCATGGCCGGTTTTCCCGCGCAGACCTTGCGGGTGGAATACAACAGTGCGGCCAAGTTGCGCAAGCTTCCCAATTACCAGGCCTTGCGGCAACGCTTTTTGGGCCCGCGCCTGCAGCAGTTTGAGTCGTCCCTGGCGCAAATCGGCATCGGTGAGAACGACATTGACGAGCTGATGATCGGGTGGAAGCCCGGCGACAAGGAAATGGATCTGTACGGCTTTGCCTCCGGGCGTTTCGACAAGGCGCAGGTGGCTAGCCGCGCTGCGGCGCAGAACCTTACACCCACCCCCATTGCCGGCCAGCAGGCCTACTGCCTGCAAGCGGGTGTGGCGGGAACCTGCGTCGTGGTGCTGGAGAATTCCCTCGGGGCTTTCGGGCCGCTCACGGCCTTGACGAGCCTGCTGGAAGCGCATGCTGGCCAAGCGCCGGGCCTGAATTCGGACGAGCGTTTCACGGGCCTCCTGGCGCAAACTCGCAAGGACGCACCCATCTGGGGGATCGCTCTGGAGTCGGCCATCGGCGACTGGTTCCGCGGCTGGCTGTCGCTGCAGAGCAGTCTGAAGCTGGATTGGTCGCGCGTATTTGAAAAAGTCGATTCCCTGATTTACAGCATTGATGCTGCGGACAAGGTTAATCTGGACATGAAGCTCAATTGCGCTGCCGCGGAAGACGCGGCCACGCTGCGGCAGGTCCTGGAGGGACTGAAGATGGCGCAGCAGCTTGCCTGGCAGGCGCAGAATGCGGGGCGCGCGAACCCTTATGAGGCGATGAATGTCAGCCTGGATGGGAAGCAGGTCGCGCTGCAAATTACCCTGGGGTACGCGGAGCTGCAGCTCACCAGCGGCGTCGGCGCAACCAACAAGTGAGATCGGCTGGCTGGGGCAGGGCGGGTTGCAGGTAACTGCCCCAGGGCATCTAAACTGCGGGGAACAGGGGATGGCAGACGATCCTGCCTGTTCCCAGACCCGCCACTCCTCAACCCCCTCCTCTCGTTCCTGGGCGACCCCCTCACCCGGCCCGCCCCGGCTGGAGAAAGCGCCGGTTGCGGGCCACCCTCTCCCCCAAAGGGGCGAGGGCAATAGAATCAAATCAACCAAAGGGGCGAGGGGAGCGTCAATTTGAAATTACTACCCTCGCCCCCTTGGGGGAGAGGGTGGAGCGAAGCGCCGGGTGAGGGGGTCACTGAGGGACAAATTGACACGTCACTTGCTGAAGCCCCGCCCTTCCAAACCCGTGGTGAGAAATCTGGCTAGGGTCGCTTCGGCCCCCCAGACAGTTCGTCATTCCGGGGAACCTGCAAGAAACCGATTTCCTTACCCCCATTCCCCCCTGATCCTCAGCTCATAACCCCTTCGACGCGGTAGAAAACCGGGAACAGAGACTACCTGTGGATGCCTGTATGATGATATTGGCTGAGACCTGCGAGAGAACCCGAGGAAATCGACTTTTCCCGGGCGCCAATCCCCCTATCCTCCGTTCAAAGCCGCTTCAAAGCAGAAGAACGGGGAAAAGGAACTCATTTGTGGCATAGATCCAGAGCTATTGGCGCAAGCCTGCGGGGAACGCAAAAGAACCCAGAAGAACTTCACTCGACGTGGGTCTAACTCGCCTTCTTTCCCCTGAAAACAGCTAAAATGTCCCTAAGGCGCCGCAAAAGGCGAAATATTTTATGGGGATATATCTAGTGGTGTTCGTTCGAAACTATACAACCTGTTCCACAAATGACCCAAAATAACCCTAGGAAGCGTGATGAAAATACTAGAAAACCCCTAAGACTCACTAAATTTCTCTTGACAGCGCAAATATGGGGGGCGTATAAGCGCAACATTAGAGTGGGTGGTCATATGCTTTCACTTGAGTGATTTCGTTAGCGCAGCAAGCCACGGCACTTCGGAAGGTTAAGAGTATGGTTGAAACCAGAGAGGTCATGGACATCCGGGAAGCGTCGGAGTACCTCGGGGTTTCGCGTGAGACCCTTTACAAGTATGTGTATGAGGAGAAGCTTCCCGCATTCAAACTCGGAAATCGCTGGAAGTTCAAGAAGACCGTTCTGGACCGCTGGATGGAGAAGCAGAGCGCGCAATTTGAACAGCGGGCGCCGCGCCGGGTGCGGGCCTCTGTTCGGTAGGGAGCATCGCCCATGTTTGGCTTAGGAAAATCGAAGAACCTGGTGGGATTGGATATTGGTTCGAGCGCCGTCAAGGCAGTGGAATTGCGGAAGAAGGGCGACTCGTACGAACTCGTGAACCTGGGGATTGAAACTCTCAGCCAGGATACGGTAGTGGATGGGGCGATCATGGACGCCCTCTCGGTTTCCTCGGCCATCCAGAAGATATTCATCGATAACCGGATGAAGACCCGGAATGTAGCCACCTCCGTTTCCGGCCACTCCGTGATCGTCAAGCGTGTGACGGTTGCCGCGGCCACCGAGGAGGAGCTTTACAACGCGATCCCTTATGAGGCGCAGCAGCACATTCCCTTTGACATGACGGATGTGAACTTGAGCTATCAGGGGCTGGGGCCTGCCGCGGCGGGAAACGGCATGGACGTCATGCTGGTGGCGGTGAAGCGCGAGAAGATTCTGAATCACACCAACGTATTGAGCCAGGCCGGGAAGATTCCCACGGTCGTTGACTACGACGGGTTTGCGATGTTTAACGCTTTTGAGGCGAACTACGACATCCCCTCCGAGCAGATGGCGGCGCTGCTCAATATCGGCGCCAGCATCATGAACATTGTGATCAGCCGGGGGGGCAATCCCTTGTTCACGCGCGACGTTTCCGTGGGGGGGAACCAGTACACCGATACTCTGCAGAAAGAACTCGATTTGAGCTTCGAGGACGCCGAACGCCTGAAGGCGGGTCTGGAGGTTCCCAACGTGACGCAGGAGCAGAAAACCCCCCACCTGCGCTCGGTGACGGAAATCCTGATGCTGGAAATCCAAAAGACCTTTGACTTCTTCCGGCAGACCACTTCGACCGAGAACATCCAGCACATTTACGTTTCGGGCGGGACCGCGAAGACCGAGGGTCTGGTCGATCAGCTCAAAGCGGAGTTCAGCATTCCCGTGGAGGTCATTAACCCGTTCCAACGGCTGCTGGTAGATCCCAGGAGATTTGACGGCAGCTATGTGGACGAAATCGCTCCCCGTATGAGTGTCGCGGTGGGGCTGGCTTTGAGGAGCTTTGACTAGCCATGATTAAGATTAATCTGCTGGGAGTCGCGCCACCTCCGACCAAGGCCGCGCCGGGCCCGCCGGCGACGAAGGTCTTCCAGGCGGTGACGTTTGTCGGTGCGCTGATCGTGAGCTTCGCGATCGTCGGCGTGATTTACAAGATCTGGAGCAACCAAGTTGCAGAACTCGAGCAGAGGCTGAAACAGGAGAAGATCCGGCAGTCGGAACTGGCCGGGGTCAAGGCCCAGAACGAGAAGTACCAGCAACGGCTGAAGGACCTCGAGACCCGCATCAACACCATCCAGGCTCTGCAGAATAGCCGCGTCGGGCCCGTCGAGATGATGAGCACCCTGGGCAACGTGGTGAACCGGACCAGCGACGTTTACCTTTACACGTTGGCTCCGGCGGCTGACCGGATCCTGTTAAAGGGCCAGTCCGGGACGGTAGATTCCATGGCGAACTTCCTGGGCTATTTAAAGAATTCCGGATACTTCCAGAATGTGCAGTTACAGCAATTCTATGAAGATGACCAGCACGCCCGCGTGAATTACAAGTTTACGATGGATTGTTTATTCAAATCGCCCACGGGGGCGGTGACCGCCCCTGCACCTGCAGCGCCGCATGGGGCAGCGCCGCATGGGACAGCGCCGCCGGCTCCCGCCCCGCGGCCCGTAGGACGGTAGGAGAGGGAAAAGAAGATGCCCAAGAGCTTCAGTGATCTTCCCACCCCGGTGCAGGGACTTATCTTCGTGGTGGTGGCGGTTGCCGTGGCGGCTGGCACGTTTTGGTATTACGTCCTGCCCTTGAACGACCAACGCACTCGCCTGGACAAGGACGTGACCAAGCTCAAAGCGGAGAATGATAAGAATGAAGCCTTCCGCCAGCAGCAGACGGAGTATTTGAGCCGCATCGCGCAACTGGAAAAGCAGCTGGAAACGCTCCGTTCCATCGTTCCCGACGAGCAGGCCACCGACGAATTCATGAGAGCGGTGTTTGCGGAGGGTTTGAGCTCGAACGTCAACATCCGAACCTTTATTCCCAAACCCCAGGTCGTGCGCGATTTCTACATCGAGATGCCCTTTAACCTGCGACTGGACGGAACCTACTACGGTTTGCTGAACTTTTTCGACCGACTCGCGCATGAGCAACGCATTGTGAGCGTTTCGGGCCTCTCTTTGGGTGGTCCGGAGGGTGGTGGTATGGGAAGCTATACAGTCTATCCCAGCGAGACGGTGGGGGCCAATTGCATGCTGATCACGTATTTCAATAAGCCTCTGGCCACCGCGCCGCCACCACCTCCCAAGAAGAAATAATGTGCAGGATGAGGACCATGGCTAAGCATAGGTTGCAACGCACGGGAAGGATGCCGGTAACTGGTCTGCTGGTTCTGGTGGCGCTCGTGGGGCGGGGGGGACTGCCGCAGGCATGGGCGGGACAACAACCTGCGATGGGCGCATTGCAGAACGCCAGGAAGATGCAGGAAGCCGTGCAGAAGAAGGACCGCACTGAGCCGGAACATCGCGCCAAGGCTCCATCTCAACCCAAGCCGGCGGTGGAAAGCGCCCGGCTGGCGGAGACGATGGCCGGAAAAAGGGACCCGTTCAAGCTTCCTCCGCCCCCCGGCAACAAGGCCCTGGAGGGGGTTCCGGAATCTGCCGGGCCGCTGCCCCCAGGGAATCGCGGCCTGATCATTTCCCAATTGAAACTCGAAGGGGTCGTTCATCAGGAAGCCAGCAACAAGATGCTCGCTGTCGTCACCAACGATACGAAGCGGGCTTATTTTCTGACCGAAAACGACGCAGTGTACAACGGCGTAGTCAGCAAGATCACGCCGGACGCGGTCTACTTCAAGGAGAACGTCCTCGACCAGAATGGGCGAGTGTCGGCTCGTGAAGTGATCAAGCGACTGGGTTCGGCTCCGGGAGAGGGAAGATGAGACGACAAGCAATCGTTCTGCTGACGATGATATGGCTGATGCTGGGGATGGCCCCCGCCCCAGGGGGTCACGCCTGGGCGGCCTCGGAGGGGGCGACCTTGAGGGCCGTCACCGTCTCCGCCAGCCCCACGGGCCAAGAACTGGTTATGCGCGTGGACGGTAGCTACACTTACAAGTCCGTCCAGGCTGCTCCCGATGCACTATTCATCGACTTGGTGGGCGCCAAGCTGGGCGGTGTTCCCCGCAGCGGACTCTGGGTGAACCCGCTGATGTCCGGCTACAAGCTCCTGCAGTACCAGGACGCTTCGGGCCAGTCGGTGGTCCGAGTTCAGGTGGACACCAAGCAAGTCTCACCCTTCGCAGTGCAGAGGGAGGGGTCAACCCTGCGGCTGATCTTCGGGCAGGCCGCTCCCTCCCTGGCGGTTGCCGCCCCCGCGGCCAATCCACCCTCGACCTCTCCCGCCACAGCGCCCACTCACGTAACCCCTCCCGCGCCTGCCAGTGGACCTCTGCGGGTCTCGAACGTGACCATCGCCCAGGGTGAGTCGGATGAGACCTTCGTGGATGTTGCGACGTCCGGGACGGCAAGTTACCGGGTGACGAGACTGCCCAATCCCCCCCGCTTGGTGATGGATATTGAAGGCGCTCGGAACGCGGCTCACCAGAGGTCATACGCCGGGGGGACTTTGGTTCTCCGGGATGTTCGCATCGGGCAGTTCCGCGAGAAGGACCCGGCCGTCGTGCGCGTGGTTGCGGACTTGAATGGCGATCCCGCTTTCGACGTCCACGCCACGCCCGCAGGAGTGCGCATTGATCTGCGCCCGCGCCTTGGGACCAAGCCCGCATCCGCTGCCCTGCGGACCACGCCCCCGGCTCCCGCAGCGCCGCCCGTCGAAGCCAAGCCGGTCGAGACGGCATCTGTGCCTGCGGCTCGGGTGATAGAGCCCAAGGTGTCTGCTCCGCTGCCGCCCGTTGAAGTCGTCAATCGAACGCCGGCGGTGGCCGCACCTCTTCCGGCGGAAACCAAGGACGCCCCAAGTCCTGATGTTCACAGCACCCTGCCTCCTGCCGGGAGCTCCCCGCAGGTGGCTGCGGCGCCTGCTCCTGCCCCGCCCAGTGAGACGCCGGAGTCGTTACGGGCAGAGCATGCTGCCCGCCTGCTGACCCCTGGCAAAGAAGCCTCCCCGCTGGCGGCACAGGGGACCCCACCCGGCAGTGTGAGCCCCGCCGGTGAGGAGAAGCCCAAGTACACAGGTGAACCGATCTCGCTCAATTTGAAAGAGGTTGACCTGAAGGACTTCTTCCGGCTGATTCATGAGATCAGCGGCTTGAACATCATCATCGATCCGAACGTGAGCGGCAACGTCACGCTGGTGCTCGATTCCGTGCCTTGGGACCAGGCCCTGGACATTGTGATGAAGAACAACCGTTTGGGGAAGGTCCTGGAAGGTAATGTCCTACGGATTGCCAGAATGGAAACTTTGACGGCGGAGCAGGAGTCGACGACGAAACTGGCTGCCGCCCGCATGGACGCCGCGCCCCTCGTGACGGTGTTCCAGCCCATCAACTATGCCAAGGCTACGGCCATCGCGACCTTGCTGAAGTCCTGGGCGGGTGGCGGCGCCCTAAGCCGCCGCGGGACGGTTCTGGTGGACGAGCGCGCGAACACCGTGATCGTTTCTGATGTCCAGACCCAGATTCCCATCATTCAGAGCATCATTTCCAAACTTGACAGGAAAGCCAAGCAAGTCTTGATCGAAGCGCGGGTCGTGCTGGCTACTGCGGACTTTACTCGTCAGTTGCAGAGCGCGCTCTCCGGGACATTGCACAACCCTTCGGGTTCCACGCTGGTTGGGGGTACGACGGGCCTCAATGGGATTGTCAAAACTGCGACTACGCCTCCGGCCCAGACCATTACCACGGGGGGCGCGTCAGGGTTTGGCGCCATAGCGATCACGAATGCCGGGGCCCGCTATTTGATCAATGACGTCATCGCGGCTCAGGAGGAACGCGACCAGGCGAAGACCATTTCCCGTCCCACCATCGTGACTCAAAACAACGTGTTGGGAATGGTCCAGCAAGGCACCCAGATTCCCGTTCAGACCACCATCAACAACACGATCACGGTTAACTACGTGGATGCCACCCTGCGGCTGGACGTGACACCGCAGATTACGGATGATGGCAACATCTTCATGATGATCAAGGTGACGAACGCCTCCGTGGGTGCGCTGGTGGTGTCTGCCGCCCCCAACATCAACACGCAGCAAGCCACGACCCAGGTCCTGGTTCCGGACGGCGGTACCGTGGTCTTCGGCGGCATTACGGTGACCTCGCGGTCCAAGAATGCCACCTATATACCCTGGCTGGGCAGTATCCCCATCCTCGGGCATTTGTTCAAAGCGAGCAATGTCCAAGACAACGACCTGGAACTGCTCTTCTTCGTATCGCCGAAGATACTGACCACCTGATTTCTTGCACAGCGCGATCTTCACTGCTTCGCTCGCTGATTCAAGGAGGAGACCGTGGTCTCCTCCTTTTTGCTTCTGCCCATGTGCCCTGAGCAATCCTCATCTGGAATCTTCGCCCGCGTGGAACGGCTCCGGGCCCTGATGGAAGCGCGCCGGATTCCCCCCCTCCTGGTCACAAACCTCGTAAATGTCCGCTATTTGACGGGCTTCACGGGCAGCGCCGGCTTGGCGCTTTTCGGGCCCCGCCACGCCATCCTGTGGGTTGACCCCCGTTACACGCTCCAGGCGCGTGAGCAAGCCTGCGGCGTTGAGGTGATCGAGGAAAGGAGGGGGCTGCTGAAGGGGACGGCGGCCTGGTTGCGGAAGCATGCAGTGCGTGACCTCGGTTACGAGGCCTCAAACCTCACCTGTGCCCAATTCCACGAGCTCCGCACGGAAGCCGGTCGCACCATTCGGCTGAGGCCCGCCGGGGATTTGATTGAAGAGCTCCGGGTGGTGAAGGACAGGGGCGAAATTGAAGCGATGCGCAGCGCCGGGCGGGTTACGGCCGAGGTTTTTGAGGATCTCCTCACACGGGTCAAGCCGGGGGTGCAGGAACGCGATCTGGCGGCCGAAATCGAATACCGAATGCGCAAACGGGGCGCCGAAGGTGCAGCCTTCGAGACCATAGTGGCCTCCGGGCCGCGCTCTGCCCACCCGCACGCGCGCTCATCGTCTAAGTTACTGCAAGAAGAAGAGTTGGTTATCCTGGATTTCGGTGCTATATTCAATGGTTACGCCGCCGACATGACCCGGACGGTCTTTTTGGGCGAGCCGAGTCGCCGGGTGCGGAGTCTTTACACCGCCGTTGTGAAGGCCCAGCGCGAGGCGGTGCAGTCTGTACAGGATGGAACCAAAGCATGTGAGGTTGACGCTACGGCACGGGGCGTCCTCGCCGGGCGTGGACTGGACCGGCACTTTACCCACAGCACCGGCCACGGTGTAGGTCTGGAGGTCCATGAAAGGCCGCGCCTCGCCAAGAGTGAGGCCACCCGGTTAAGAGCAGGGTCCGTGGTTACCGTGGAACCGGGAGTGTACCTGGAAGGGTTCGGCGGCATCCGAGTGGAGGATACGGTGCTCGTCGGGCCGGACGGTCCGGAAATTCTCACCCCAGCCTCGCTGGAGAGCTGGATTGTGAGCTAGCGGCAAGGGAGAAAACGAATGCCCGGCAAGAATTCCACGCGCAACGCTCCCGGCCCCGGGCGGGCTTGGAGCCTGGAAAACATCCAGGAATTGCTGGACCTCCTGGCGGGAAGGGAAATCACCGAATTTGAAATGGAGCAGCAGGGCGTCAAGATCCGCGTCCGGCGCGGAAACGCTGGGGATCCCGCCCGTGCGAACGGACAGGTGCCGACTCCCGTTCCCGTGATGTCCACCTCATCTCCTGTGCCGCCACCCGCGGTGGCAGTTCCTGTCTCCTCGCCTGCTCCGGCTGCGGCCGAGCCGGCCGTGGAATCGACCGAAGACCTCTTCATCATGAAATCTCCCATCGTGGGGACCTTCTACTCGGCTTCCGGTCCCAACGCCCCTCCCTTTGCCCAGGCAGGTGACAAGGTGCAGGTCGGGCAAGTCCTTTGCATCATTGAAGCCATGAAGTTGATGAATGAGCTGGAATCTGAGGTGGCCGGGACCGTAGTGCGCGCCTACGTCGAAAACGGCCGGCCGGTGGAGTACGGGCAATCCTTGTTCGCCATCGAACCTTTGCAGAAAAAGTAGTCAGAATCGCCGGGGTGGCGCAGACATCGTTTTGGGATGTCTGCGGTATGAGATTCAGGGTGCGCCGCAGACATCAAACCACGATGTCTGCGCCACCCGCGGCTTCAGCACGATGTGCGAGCCCAAGCGGGTAGCGCATACGTGCCGATTTCTGGCATGTATGCGGTCATACGATCCTCTAGGGGCCGCATACATTCCATAATGCGGAAAGTATGCGCCACCCGGCGTGCTTGTGGGGCGAGCTGACGAGCGGAAACTGCAGCATCGATGTTCAACAAAATTCTGATTGCGAACCGCGGGGAAATTGCTCTGCGGGTGATCTGCGCCTGCAAGGAACTGGGGATTCGGACCGTCGCCGTCTATTCGGAAGCCGACCGCTATTCCCTGCACGTGCGCTTTGCCGAGGAGGCCGTCTGTATCGGCCCGCCGCGCAGTGCGGACAGTTATCTGAACGTAGCCAGCATCATTTCCGCGGCGGAGATTACCGGCTCTGAAGCCATTCATCCGGGTTATGGCTTCCTGGCGGAAAGCTCCTACTTCGCAGAGGTCTGCGAGGCGTCGAACCTGACCTTTATCGGTCCGAAGCCGGACGTCATCAGGCTGATGGGTGACAAGAACCGGGCGCGGGCGAGAATGACGGAGCTGGGGCTTCCCGTGCTGCCGGGTTCCGAGGTGGTTCCCTCCGAGGAAGTCGCCCGGCGGGAGGCCGAGCGCATCGGCTACCCGGTGATGGTGAAAGCGGCGGCGGGAGGCGGCGGCCGCGGCATGCGCATTGTGTATTCTGCGGCGGAATTGCCCCATCTCCTGCAGACCGCGCAAAATGAGGCGGCCTCATCTTTCGGAACTCCGGATGTTTATCTGGAGAAGTACCTCACCTTCCCCCGGCACATCGAGTTTCAAGTTCTGGGCGATCAACACGGGAGGGTCGTGCACCTGGGCGAGCGCGAATGCACCATCCAGCGCCGGCACCAGAAACTCGTGGAGGAATCGCCGTCCACGCAGCTCGACAAGGAAACCCGGGCGCGCGTCGGCCGCCAGATCATCCAGGCCCTGGAAAAGATCGGTTACACCAGTGCGGGTACCGTCGAACTGCTGATGGACGAGAACCGGAACCTCTATTTCCTGGAAATGAACACGCGCATTCAGGTGGAGCATCCGGTAACGGAACTGGTGACCGGTCTGGACCTGGTGAAGCAGCAGATCCTGATCGCCGCGGGCGGCCACGTGCCCTTCGAGGGTGAGACCATAGGCCTGCGCGGGCACGCTATGGAGTGCCGCATCTGCGCGGAAAACCCGCAGACGTTCGCCCCTTCCGCCGGGAAGGTGACGGTTTTCCACCCACCCGGTGGCACGGGCGTCCGGGTCGATACGGCCGCCTATACTGAATCGGTGATCCCGCCTTACTATGATTCCCTGATTGCCAAGCTGATCGTGCACGGCAAGGACCGCAAGGAAGCCATCAACCGTATGGCCAGAGCTCTCGAAATGTTCATCATCGAGGGCATCTCCACCTCGATTCCGGTTCATCAAAAGATCATGGCCGACCCGGATTTCCAGGCCGGGAATTTCGACACGCACTTCTTGCGCCGTTTCGCCCGCAACGGCGAGAACGCGTCCTGAGGCCGGGGGACTGGCGGAGTTATGCAGCTTGTAGTCCCACGCCTCTATGCCGTAATCGACCCTGCTCAGGCAGGTGGCCGTTCCACTTTGGAAGTGGCCGGGATGTTGCTCGCGGCGGGCGTCCGGCTGATTCAGTTTCGAGACAAGCTGGCGTCTTCGGGCGAGCTCTGGGCGTGCACGCAGCAACTGGCAACCTGTGTGCATCAGTCCCACGGCATCTTCATGGTTAACGACCGTGCCGATATCGCGCGCGCTGTCGATGCCGATGGCGTGCACCTGGGCCAGGAAGACCTGCCCGTGGAAGACGCGCGCCGCGTCCTCGGCCCCGCCCAATGGATTGGCTATTCCACCCATGTTCTAGAGCAGGTAAGGGAAGCGGATTACACCTCGGCGGATTACATTGCCTTCGGTCCTATCTTCCCCACGGCCAGCAAGCAGAATCCTGACGCGGTGGTGGGGCTGGAAGGTTTGCGCGCCGCGCGCCGGGCCACGCGCAAACCCCTGGTGGCCATCGGAGGCATCACCGTCCAAAATGCCCGTGCGGTCATCGAGGCCGGGGCGGACTCGGTCGCCGTCATAAGCGGGCTGGTCGGCGCGCCGGATATCCGCCAGCGCGCGGAAGAGTTCCTTAAGGTGCTGACGTAGGGCCGGCCGCTCCGAGCGGGGGGGCCCCGGCCTAGGCCGCCCCGAGGGGTGGCCCTACTTGTGCCGGAGGGGTGCGGCTTGCCGTACCCGACTGTTCTTATGCCGACATCTTCAGCCACCACGGCCAATGCGCCTTCGCCGGACCTGGTGAAGGGCCTGGGCCTGTTGGATTGCACCAACATTGTGATGGGGTCGATGATCGGCTCGGGAATCTTCATCGTGGCTGCCGACATCGCGCGGCAAGTGCGGTCGCCGGGCCTGTTCCTTCTCTGTTGGGTATGCAGCGGACTGATGACCGTCATCGCGGCGGTGAGTTATGGCGAACTGGCGGGCATGATGCCCAGGGCCGGGGGCCAGTATGTTTACCTGCGTGAAGCCTTTGGCCCGCTCTTCGGTTTTCTGTACGGCTGGACGTTCTTCCTGGTGATTCAAACCGGAACCCTGGCCGCGGTTGGGGTGGCCTTCGGGAAATTTCTGGGAGTTTTCGTTCCCTGGGTGTCCGCCCAGCGTATCCTTTTGAACCTGGGGACTTTGGCAGTCTTCGGCCACCCGGTCCACCTGGCGATTTCGTCTCAACAGTTGATTGCTATTCTGGCGTTGATCTTTCTGAGCGGGCTGAACGTGTTCGGGTTACGGGTCGGCGCCTGGGTTCAGAATATCTTTACAATTCTGAAAGTCGGAGCGCTTCTGGGGTTGGTGGCGCTCGGCGGATGGTGGGCCTGGGGGCATTCCGCTCCGGCCACGGCTCAGCAGGGGTTCTGGCAAGGCGCCCATTGGGATGTGGCGACCCTGACCGTGCTTTGCGTGGCGCTGGTTGGCCCCTTGTTTTCCTCCGACGCCTGGAACAACCTCACCTTCACGGGCAGTGAAGTAATCAATCCGAAACGCAATCTGCCCCTGGCGCTTTTTGTGGGAACGACCGCGGTTTGCACCATCTATTTTTTCTGCAATTGGGCTTATTACCGCGCCTTGCCGTTTTTCGGGTCGCCCCAGGGCGGGTGGGCAGAGCGAGGGATCCAGTACGCGGCCGAGGATCGCGTCGCCACCGCAGCCATGCGGGCCATGCTGGGGGGAAGGGGCGCGGGACTCATGGCGGTCGCCATCATGATTTCCACTTTTGGCTGCATGAACGGCATGATCCTGGCTGGGGCGCGTGTCTATTATGCCATGGCGAAAGACGGCCTCTTCTTTTCTGCGGTGGGAAAGGTCAACTCCAAGTACCATACGCCCGCGGTTTCGTTATTCGTACAGGCGATTTGGGGCGCACTTCTGACCCTGACCGGAACTTACACCGAACTACTCGACTATGTGATTTTCGCAGTCGTTCTGTTCTACATTCTGACCATTGCGGGCATCTTTCGACTGCGGCACACGCGCCCGGACGCGCCGCGGCCTTATCGCGCCTGGGGGTACCCGGTCCTTCCTCTGCTTTACATCGCATTTGCGTCATTTGTCGAATGGGCATTGCTGACGCACAAAGCTTTGCGAAGTGTTGCCGGATTGAGTATCGTGGCGATTGGCATTCCGGTTTATTATCTTTGGCGGCGGCGTGCAACCAACCGGGAAGCAGTTTCGGCAGCGGGCGGCCTCCTGCCGGGGTAGCCTGTGGATGCCTTGGGCCGGGCGCTCCAGGCGGGGAGAATCTTCGGGAAACAAACTCAAGGAGGTGGCATGCCTGGTTTGTGGATGAAAAAAAGTATTGAGCTGCTGCGCGAGGAGGCCGCGGAATCCGAACACGGCCTGCGGCGGACCCTGGGCCCGCTGGCGCTGACCTCCCTCGGCATCGGTGCGATTGTGGGAGCCGGCATCTTTGTCCTGAGCGGAGTTGCAGCGCAACACACCGGGCCGGCCCTGGTTCTTTCGGTTATGCTTTCGGGGGTGGGATGCGCTTTCGCCGGGCTCTGCTATGCGGAGTTTGCCTCAACGATCCCCGTGGCGGGGAGTGCCTACACCTATTCGTATGTCACCATCGGAGAGTTTCTGGCCTGGATCATCGGCTGGGACTTGATTCTGGAATATGCGGTCGGCGCCACCACCGTATCCATCGGCTGGTCGGGCTACCTGGTTTCTTTCCTGCAAAGGACCCTGCACCTGCCTTTTCCCGCGGAACTGAGCAAGAGTCCCTGGGAGACGGTGATGCTGGCGGACGGCACCGTGGTTCGCTCCTACTTCAATCTGCCGGCAGCTTTCATCGTGGTCCTGATCACGACGTTGCTCATCATCGGCATCCGTGAATCCGCGAACTTCAACAGCTTGATCGTGATGGTGAAGCTTGGCGTCGTCGTGGTGTTCATTGTGGTCGGCGCCCTTTATGTAAATCGCGCCTACTGGCACCCGTTCCTGCCTCCTAACCAGGGCACCTTCGGCGAGTTCGGCTTGACGGGAGTGCTGCGAGGGGCGGGGGTCATCTTCTTCGCCTACATTGGGTTTGACGCGGTCTCCACGGCCGCGCAGGAAGCGCGAAACCCTGAGCGCGACATGCCGATTGGCATCCTGGGTTCGCTCGGGATTTGCACCGTGCTTTACATTGCCGTGGTTTTGGTTCTGACGGGTTTGACGCCCTTCCGGCAACTGAATGTGCCGGATCCGCTGGCCCTCGCCATCGATTCGACGCCCGCGCGCGTGTGGCTTTCTCCCATCGTCAAAATCGGCGCGCTGCTCGGCACGACCGCGGTCATCCTGGTGATGATGTTGGGCCAGACCCGCGTGTTCTATTCCATGGCTCATGACGGGCTGCTCCCCAAGGCTTTTGGCCACATCCACGCGCGCTTCCGGACGCCCTACAAAAGCACGGCGCTGACGGGGGCTTGCGTGGCCCTGGCCGGTGGCCTGCTGCCCTTGCGTATCGTGGGGGAACTGGTGAGCATCGGGACTTTGCTGGCCTTCGTGATTGTCAGCGCGTCGGTGATGGTGATGCGCAAAAAGCACCCGGACCTTCGCCGACCCTTCCGCACACCCTGGGTATGGGTGGTCGGCCCACTCGCGATCATCGTGTGCGGCGCGCAGATGCTCGGCTTGCCCGGCGATACCTGGATTCGTCTGTTCGTGTGGATGGCCATCGGGCTGGTCATCTACTTCAGTTACAGCCGCCGCCATAGCGAGTTGCGGAATCTCGAGAAAGCGAAGCAGGCCGGGATTCCCGCGACTCCGCGCGGCCGCTGAGAACGGAGGGGCACGGCTTGCCGTGCCCCTACCGCGGGGGCGAGGGGCAGGGACAGGGCCGGCCTGAACCCCGCGCGCAAGGATCGACAGTGGGTCACTTTGGGGTTGTAGCGGCGATTTTACATCGCCAGTTGGCGGCGTAAAGCCGCCGCTACTGCAAACTGACGCACTACCCAAGGATCGACTCACTGGTTTAATCACCCATCGACTGCTATGCTCAGGAAAGTGTTTGACCTCCTATTCCGGGAATATCAGACGCGCCGCATGGCTCGATTCACCGCCTGGGTCTCGGCGTACGGTGCCGCCCTATGGGTCGCCGACTGGCTCACCCGCGCGACCGGCGGTGTGCCGGGGCTGCTCTGGCTGGTCTTTTGGGCGTGCGCGCTCGTGGCAAGTGCCCACTACCTGCTGCGCCTCCTGGTATTCGTGCGGAACCGTGTGCTCTGGCGGCTCCGCCGGCGCCTCGTGGTAGCTTATGTTTTCATTGCCTTTGTCCCCATTCTCCTCATCCTTTTGCTGGTCGCCTTGGGGGCTTTCATCGTCAACGGGCAGTTTGCAGCTTTCCTTGTGGTCCTGAGGCTGCGCGAGCACTTTGACGAAATCGAGCAGGTTAATCGCGTCGTGCTCCACGAGGCCAATGCCTCCGGAGAAAAATCGCCGCAAGTCATGTTGGACAGGATTCGGAGGTTCTACGTTGAAGAACTTGTTCAGCATGCGAGCGGTTACCCGGGACTCGCCATCACCCTCCGCCTGGGAGATGCAACTCGGGCTTTCCTTTTGGATGGCAAGCCGGTGGGCAATCCTGTGACCATCCCGAGCTGGATGCGAGGCGAGGAATTTGCGGGAATCGTGGTGGACGAAGGGCAGATCGCCTTGCGATCCGTGCAACAAACCGAGACGCCGGCCGGCAAGCTGACGTTGGTCCTCTCCCAGCCTTTCACGACCGAGCTGCTGGATTTGGTGGGCGAGGGGATCGGCCCGGTCGGTGTGGTCATCACCAAGTCCGCCGCGCGGAATGTGCCTCCCCGCCCGGGGGTTAGCGTGGTGACGCCCAAAGGCACCTATGTCCAGAGCGGCGCGATCAACTCCAAGTCCGTGAAGGTTCCGGATCCTGTCAACTGGCTCGATTTTTCTGTGTTTGGCGCCTCGTCATTGGATCCGGTTTCTTGGGGTGGGGATCGAGAAGAGAAAGCCGTCCAGCCCGCCTTCGTTTACGTCACGTCCAGGATAGTCACGCTCAACGGGCGGCTGCTGGCTGCCCTCGGCGAGTATTCCCAAATCTATGTGTTTGCCTTCAAGGCGGTGGCGGTCATTTTCCTGATAATCGAAGGCGTGGCATTATTGATTGGCGTCCGGCTGACGCGCTCCATGACTCGCACCGTCGATACGCTTTACGACGCCACGGAGCGAGTCAAAGCCGGAGATTTCTCCTATCGGATTCAGATTCCCTCCCATGATCAATTGAGCGCCCTGGGCCAGGCTTTTGACAGCATGACGGCCTCGGTGGAACGTCTGCTGCTGGAATCGCAGGAACGGTTACGGCTGCAGAACGAGCTCGAGATTGCCCAGGAAGTCCAACGCCAGCTCTTTCCCCAGTCGGCGCCCGCCGTGCCGGGTCTCGAACTCTACGGAGTTTGTAAGGCAGCCCGGTCGGTGAGCGGCGATTACTACGACTTCTTTCCCGTGGACGAACACCGGGTGGGGCTGGTCCTGGGAGATGTCAGCGGCAAGGGAATCTCCGCGGCACTGCTGATGGCGGCGATTCAATCGGCGCTGCGCGCGCAGTTCTACGACGGCCTCGCGCCGGGCCAGGGTCCGAAGCGAGCGGAAGTCTCGACGGCCGAAGTCGTGGAGCGCTTGAATCGCCAGCTCTACGCGAATACGCCGATGGAGAAGTACGTGACGTTCTTCTTTGCGGTGTATGACGCCCGGACCCGCAAGCTTTCCTACACCAACGGCGGGCATTTGCCCCCCGTGCTCTTTCGCGGGGACAAACTGCAGCGCCTCCGCACCGGGGGGACGGTGGTGGGACTGTTTCCCTTCAGTACCTACGAGGAAGGAGAAGTCCAGCTTGTCCCCGGTGATCTTCTGGTGGCTTTTACAGACGGTATTACCGAGCCAGAGAATATCTACGGAGAAGAGTTCGGAGAAGCCCGGGTTCTGGAGGTGACGCGCCGCTCCCTGCACGCTCCCCCGGCGGCCCTGGTGGAGGAAATCTATCGCAGTGTGAACGAGTGGACCGGCAGTCCGGAGCTGCAGGATGACATGACGCTGGTCCTGGCGCGGGCCGTGGAATGAACCCCCGCGCCGCCATTGCCGACGGGAGTGAACTCCGGTAAACTTCTGCGTTCGTTACTTGATCAAGGGGATGAGGCGTGGCTCTTCGCAATCGAGTGGCCCTGGTAACGGGAGCCTCGCGGGGAATCGGCAAGGAAATCGCCCTGACGCTGGGCCGTGCCGGCCTGCGCGTGGCGGTGACCTATCGAACCAATAAGCTGGGCGCCCAGAAGGTGGTGGCGGAGCTCCGCGCGTTGGGCACCGACGGTCTGGCCTTGGCCACGGAAGCGACCGACCCGGGGCGTGTGCAGGAGTCGGTGGAGGCGGCCGCCCGGCAGTTTGGAAGGCTGGACGTCCTGGTGAACAATGTCGGCGACTTCGAGTGGAAGCCGGTTGCGGAATCGACCGTGGAAGAATGGAGCGCCGTGATCGTCTCGAATCTGCACAGTGTTTTCTACGCGACGAAGTCTGCCTTGCCCTTTATGCGCCGGCTGCACTGGGGACGCATCATCAACCTGGGGGCAGTCGGAGCGGAGCGCGCTTTTGGACAGGCGAAGATTTCCGCCTACTCTGCCGCCAAAGCTGGAATCGTGGCTTTCACTCGTTCCGTGGCCCTGGAAGAGGCGCGGAACGGAATCACGGCCAACGTGGTGAACCCGCCGGTGATCGACGAGGCGGAACTTTCCTTGGAGGAAGCGCAGCGCGTTAGGGACGTGCGCTTCCCGGTCGGCCGCCCCGCCACCGGCCGTGACGTGGGGGAAGCCGTGAGGTTCTTCGCCTCTGAGGAAGCGGCCTTCATCACGGGCCAGGTGCTGAATGTCAGCGGCGGATGGATGCTCTAAAACCCGGGACTCGGGATTCGGGACTCGGGGTTAGGGACTCGGGGCCAGGGATCAGGGTCACGGATTCAGGCGGGATTCCGATTTCTGGAGCCCGGTGGTCCGATCGCGCGAACGAGGCCGGCGAGTCGGACCCGAGTCCCTAACCCCGAGTCCCGAATCCCGGATCCCGAGACCCGAATTATGAAGATTCTCACTGCCACCGAAATGCAGCGAATTGATTACCTCACCACGGAGAGCTACGGTGTCCCCAGCCTCACCCTGATGGAGAACGCCGGACGCGGCGTGGTGGAGTTCTTGGCTGCACGCTTGGCGCCGCTCGAATCGCACCGCATCGTGATTCTTTGCGGGAAAGGGAACAACGGCGGTGACGGCATGGTGGTGGCTCGCCTGCTGCGCGAAAGGGGTTTCGAGCCTCGCGTTCTCCTCTGCGCAGACCCCAGGAGTCTGCGGGGTGATGCGGCGGCGAACTACGAGCGGCTGGCGGCCTCAGCCCCGCCGGAAGTCGTGGAAAGCCCGGAGGCGTGGCGTGCCTGGAAGGCCAAATTGCAGGATGCGACCCTGATCGTAGATGCCTTGCTGGGGACTGGGCTCTCGAAACCGCTGGATGGACTCCTGCTCGAGATCGTACGTGACGTCAATGCGGAATTCCCCGCCGCGCGCGTGCTGGCGATTGATCTGCCCTCGGGGATTTCGGCGGATGCGATTGAGCTAGCCGGCGAGCACGTTGATGCCGACTTCTCCGTGACTTTCACGGCGCCCAAGCTTGCCCACGTGTTTCCGCCGGCTTGTGAGCGCGTGGGCGAGTGGGTGGTGAAACAGATCGGGACGCCCGAGGAAGCCTTGGGGAGCGACCCCGAGTTCTACTTGAACTATACTCTGCGGCAGGACGTCGCCTGGATCGCGCAGCCTAGAGCCGTGGCGGGGCACAAGGGGAACTACGGCCATGTGCTGCTGCTGGCGGGTTCGCTCGGCAAGAGCGGCGCCGCGGCCCTGGCGGCGCGCGCCGCTTTGCGGGCGGGAGCGGGGCTGGTCACCGTGGCGACGGCCAAGAGTGCGCTGCCCATGGTGGCAGCTCTGGGCATGGAATTCATGACCGAGGCGTTGCCAGAGACCGAAGACGGTACGCTCTCCCTGCGCGCGCTGGATTATGGGCGGCTGGATAGGCTGGTGGAAGGGAAAACCGTGCTAGCCGTAGGGCCGGGGATCGGAACGCATCCCGAGACGGTCGAACTGGTGCAAACCATCGTCACCCGATATGGGTTGCCGCTCGTCCTGGATGCGGATGGCCTGAATGCCTTGGCGGGTTGCATGGATACTTTCCGCCCGGAAACGCGGCCGGCCGGCATGACGGTGCTCACGCCGCATCCCGGCGAGATGGCGCGCCTTACGCGCAAGACGGCCGCGGACATCCAGGCCCAGCGCGTCACCGTTGCCCGCGATTTTGCCAAAGGCTATAGGCTGACCCTGGTGCTGAAGGGATTTCGAACCCTGATCGCCGGCCCGGATGGACAGGTGTGGGTCAATCCCACGGGCAACCCCGGCATGGCCACCGGCGGGACAGGCGACGTCTTGACAGGTTTGATTGCCGGACTGTGGGCGCAGCTTCCGAACCGTCCGGCAAGCGCTGTGGCCACGGCTGCTGTATACTTGCATGGTCTGGCAGGCGACCTTGCCGCGGGAGATCTGGGACAACCTTCCATGTTGGCGGGGGACCTTCTGGAAAGGGTCCCGCGAGCTTTCAAACTCCTGGCAGAAGGAAATCTGCCGTGACGGGGGCTGGTGAGAGCTCAAGGCGCAAAGGTGGCATTGCCGATTCCCGCTGCGTGGTGACGAGGCTCGCCGAGCGCGTGACGCATTCCGCCGAGGAGACCGTAGCCTTCGGACGGGAATTGGCCGTTCACCTCCGGCCGCCCTGCCTGGTGCTGCTGGAAGGCGAATTGGGAAGCGGCAAGACGACCCTGGTGAAGGGGATCGTTGCAGGCCTGGGTGCGGCGGAGGAAGAAGACGTCACCAGCCCCTCGTTTACGTTGGTGCATGAATACGGTGGGGCAGGGAAGGTCTATCATGCGGACCTGTACCGTATTGAAGGCGCGCGCGACCTTGCCACCTTGGGGCTGGAGGATCTGGCCGGCCAGGCGTGCACGGTTCTGGTTGAATGGGGCGAGAAGCTCGGAGATAATATCCCCATACCTTGTGTCAGAATCCGTATGGAGCATCTGGGACGTGATGACCGTCGAGTCGGTGTCGAACGTGTGGACGCGTAGCTCATGTGCCAGCGGGTGTCTGGTTCTGGGCTTGCTGGCGGCGCTCCTTGGCGCGGGGTGCGGTAGTGTGCCCAAGACCTACTACTACACTTTGCAGGTTCCCGCAGCGCCTTCCCCCGTGGATCCGAAAACGGCCTATGTCCTGGGGGTGGAGCACTTCCGCGCGCCCGAGTTGCTGCGCGACGATCGCGTGGCCTATTACGTATCGGCAAACGAGGTGAATTTCTATCAGTACCACCGTTGGGGCGCTGACCCGGCGACCATGCTCTCGGAGTTCGCTGCCCAGTGGCTTGATTCCGCCGGTGTTTTCGCCGTGGTGCATATGCTTCCCTCCCGCGCGCACGTGGACTATACGCTGGGGGGGAGGGTCCTCAGCTTTGAGGAAGTGGATTACGAACAGGGCGGTAAGGCCCGCGTCGCCTTGGAGTTGTCGCTGCTCCGCACGAGCGACCACAAGGTGGTCTGGTCGGGCAAACAACGAGTTGAAGCACCGCTCGCAGAGCGCGGCGTAGCGGGCATTGCCAGCGCGCTGAATGCGGCTTGTGCCCAAGTCCTGCGTGAAGTGAGCCCTGGCCTCATCGCGCAGGTGGAGCAGGACTACACGGCCAGTCAAGGGCAAACCCACTAAGCGGAGAAGTCCGGACTATGAACGAAACTGCCAGTCCCACGGCGTGGGGCCTGATTATTGGTTCGTCAAGCGGCTTTGGCGCCGCCACCTGCCTGGAGTTGGCGCGCTCGGGACTCCACATCCTGGGTGTGCATTTTGATCGCCGCTCGAGTTTGCCGCAGGTCGAACAAGTTATGGCGCGTATCCGCGAGACAGGGTGCGAGGTTTTGTTTTTCAATATCAACGCCGCCGACCCCGCCAAACGCGCTGAGGCCTTGAACCAGATCCAGGAGCATTGGAAGAAACTCGGGGGTGAGCACTTCCTCAAGGTCTTCCTGCATTCGGTGGCTTTCGGCTCGCTCAAACCTTATCTGGCGGACTCTCTCGACGCGGAACTGACCCAACAGCAGATGGATATGACGGTCGACGTGATGGGGAACAATCTGGTTTACTGGGTGCAGGATTTGTTCCGCAGGAATATGCTGGGTTACGGCAGCCGTATCTTTGCCATGACCAGCGCGGGCGGGCACAGCGTGATTCCCAGTTACGGCGCGGTCTCCGCCGCCAAGGCGGTAATGGAATCGCATATCCGCCAGCTTGCCTATGAACTGATGCCCCACGGCATTACCGCCAACGCCATTCAGGCCGGGGTTACCGTCACACCCGGCTCCAGCAAGATTCCCGGCATCGACAAACTGGCGGAGTTCGCACGGCTGCGCAATCCGGGCGGGCGGCTGACGACTCCCGAGGACGTGGCCAGCGCCATCGCGGCGCTGATGAGCGACAAGACGCATTGGGTGACGGGCAATGTCATTCGCGTGGATGGCGGCGAAGATATCGTGACCTAAGGTCTGCGGGCGCGCCCATCTGCCTCCCGGATCGAGGGCCCAACCGAGCGACTGAGATGCCAGTGAAGAAAGTCCTCTTAGCCAGGCCGCGGGGATTTTGTGCCGGCGTCGATCGTGCCATCGACGTGGTGAACATGGCGCTGCAGCTTTTTGGCTCCCCGGTTTATGTGCGCAAGGAAATCGTCCACAACAAGTATGTCATTCGCTCCCTCGCGGCCAAGGGTGCGGTCTTTGTTGATGATCTCGAGGAGATTCCCGCCGGTGCGGTGGCGATCTTCAGCGCCCACGGCGTCTCACCGGAAGTCAGGGCCCGGGCGGCTGCGAAGAATCTCAAGGTGATCGACGCCACTTGCCCGCTGGTCACCAAGGTTCACTTGGAAGCGGTTCGTTACGCGCGGGAGGGACGCTCCATCATTCTGGTCGGGCATGCCGGCCATGATGAAGTGATTGGAACGATGGGGGAGGTTCCGGGTCAGATTCAGCTCGTGGGCAGCGTCGAGGAGGCGGAGCAGGTCCACGTCCCTGACCCCGAGCGCGTTGCCGTCACGACGCAGACCACCTTGGGTGTGGACGATGCCAATGTGATCATCGAAGTCCTGCGGCGGCGTTTCCCGAAGTTGATGGCTCCGCCCAGCGATGACATCTGCTACGCCACCGAGAACCGCCAGAGAGCGGTAAAGCTCATGGCCGAGGAAGCGGACCTCGTTCTGGTGCTGGGTTCGGACAACAGTTCCAATTCCCGCCGCTTGCGCGAAGTTGCCGAAGGCGCCGGCGCCAAAGCCTTCCTGATTGATGATGCCTCTGAGATCAATCCTGCCTGGTTAGAGGGAGTCGAATGCGTGGCCATCACCGCGGGCGCATCGGCGCCGGAATACCTTGTCCAACAGGTGGTGGCCTATTTCCGATCCTTGGGGGTCGAGCAAGTGGAGGAGGTCGCGGCGGTCGAAGAAAAGGTAACCTTCCTCCTCCCTCCCGAACTTACCCGCGAGATGACCAAGCGCGGCCTGAGCAGTTAGGCGGAAGAAGCCCCTGGTTGTTTCCGGTTACTCCCCTTTGAGCCGATACCGCCACCGGCGCCTTAAGATCCGCGGTTCGTCTCGGTTCGCACCCGGCTATTTGACCTTGACCAACACGACGCCGAACTTTGGAACCTCCGCGGTGAAGGTGCCTGGGAAGGCGCCCAAGTCCTTTCTGGCCCAGAGATCCCGCACCATCGCGGTCTCGCCCACTCCCACATCTTTCCAGTACGCGGTGACAGGCATTGCCGCCTCGCCCCGGTTGAAAAGGCCGACCGCCCTGGCTCCTCCGGCAAGGGGTTTCACCCACACTTCCAGCGGGCCTTCTTCCGAGACCCGGTATCCCTGAAGGCCGGCAGGGTCTTGATCCACCGCGATGACCTCGGGGTTGGTCAGGATTGCCAGCACCTCGGGTGATATTTTCGTGAGGTCAGGACTGGCAATGAGGGGGGCTGCGAGCAAGCACCACAAGCTCATCTGGGTGCGATTCTCATCATCCTGGATCTTCCCCAGACCGACCAGCAGCATATCCGGGTCGTTCCAGTGGCCGGGCCCGGCGAAGCGTTCCAGGCCGTTTTGCTGGAAGCCCACCAGGGAAATCCGGTCGTAGTTATAATCGAGGTCGCCAGTAGTCCGCCACATATTGCCGCCCACCGACGGCGCCCAGGTCCAAACCCGCTCCAGGCCATACTGACAAAGGCTATAGAGGATCGGCCGCCCCGTCCGCCTCAACGCCTCGTGCATTTTCCTGTAGGCACCCTGCATCTCGCTTGCTGTGTAGACCTTTTCCCCACTGCACCAGTCGTACTTCAGGAGATCGACTCCCCACGCCGCGTAAGTCTGGGCGTCCTGCTCTTCATGACCATAACTGCCTTCATACTCCGCACAAGTCTTGGGTCCCGGGGAGGAGTAGATGCCGAACTTCAAACCCCTGCTGTGGATGTAATCGCCGAGGGCTTTCATATCAGGGAAATTCTGGTTGGGGTGGATCACTCCCTGGGCGTCCCGCTGTCCCTGCCAGCAGTCATCAATATTGACATATTCATAACCCGCAGCCTTCATACCATTGCGGACCATCTCGTCGGCCTGGGTGCGCACGGCGGCGTCCGTTACCTTGCACAGATAGCCATACCAACTGTTCCAGCCCATGGGTGGCCGGAGGGCAAGATTGTTGTCCTGAGACTGCACTGTAGTGCTGGAGCAGAATAGAAGGACGAAAACGAGACTCCGCCCCAGCATCCGGCAGCGTGCACTTTGCTTCATGGCTAGGCTCCCTTCCTTCACCCCTCGCAAGCGATACGCGCACACACCCCCTGCCTCCAAAGCGGCCCTGCCTGGGGGAGAATCGCCAGACAGATTACTCCTGCTCACGGATGGCCGGCAACCCGTATTTGCCTTTGGAAGCGCAACGGGGACAGAAGCGCAACGGGGAGTTTCCAAGTTGAGGGGATAAGGCGTACACTACCGTTCTTCCCGGGACGGCGCAGAGGACGGCCCTGGAAGGCCGGGGGTAACTTTCGCAGTCGAGGAGGGTAGGGTGGACAAACTTGATCGCAGAGCTTTTCTCAAGAAGGGAAGCATCGCAACCGCCGGGTCATTTCTGGCAGGAAATGCGAGATTGCATTTGCTGGCGGCGGCTCAAGACGAACCGGCGAAGCCGATCGCCGCGAACGACCACATTCAGATTGCCTTGATCGGAGCGGGTGGGCAGGGCCAGGGCGATACGAAGGTTGCCGCGCAGGTTCCGGGTGTGAAGGTCCTGGCGGTGGCGGATTGCTACAACGGCTGTCTGGATCATGCGAAGGAGTTGTGGGGCAACGATATCTTAGCCACGCGCGATTACAACGAAATCCTCGCGCGCAAGGACATTGACGCGGTCATCATCGGCACTCCCGATCATTGGCATATGCAGGTTTCCGTGGATGCCATGAACGCCGGCAAAGACGTCTATTGCGAGAAGCCCATGATCCACGTCTACTCCGATGGGCCGAAGATCATCGAGACGGCACGCAAGACGAACCGGATTATTCAGATTGGCAGCCAGCGAGTCAGTTCGGTCATTTACCAAAAGGCCAAGGACCTGCTGGCGGCAGGCGCCATCGGCCAGCTCAACATGGTGACGGCCTGGTATGACCGCAACTCGGCGTTGGGAGCGTGGGAGTATACCGTGCCCCCGGACGCCTCGCCCGAGACCTGCGATTGGCCGCGCTGGCTGGGCACCGCGCCGAAGATTCCGTTTAACGCCGAGCACTTTTTCCAGTGGCGCAAGTGGAAAGCTTACGGAAGCGGCGTTGCGGGCGATCTGTTTGTGCACTTGTTCAGCGGGGTCCACTTCGTCACGGGTTCGCACGGCCCGTCCCGAGCCATGGCTACGGCCGCGCTGCGCTTCTGGAAAGACGGTCGCGATGTGCCCGATGTGATGCTCGGCCTCTATGACTACCCGCAGGGCTTCAATTTGAGCGTCCGCACGAATTTTGTGGATGGCGGTTCGGAAAGCGAAGGGTTCGTCTTCACGGGTTCAGAAGGCACGCTGACCATCGGTGGGGACGGAGTCAGCCTGACTCGCGTGCCGCGCGAGAAGGAGCCGGGTGTCCGCTACAACCTGTTCTCGGAAGCCATTCAAAAGCGCATGCTGGAAGACTATCGCCAGAAATATCCGCGGTCGCATCCGACGGGTGTCACCGTACTCGGCGAAGAAAAATACGTGGCGCCGGAGGGTTACAATGAGAACTATGACCACATGAGGAACTTCATCGATGCGGTCAGGACGCGCCGGCCCGTCGTCGAGGATGCCGTCTTCGGCTTCCGGGCCGCGGGCACGGCCTTGCTCAGCAATGTCAGCTATGAACGCGGCGCCGTTGTCGGATGGGACCCGGAAGGCATGAAGCTTCTGTGAGGGGGGCGGGACACGGGAATAACTGGGAAGGTCCTGAAGTGGCGGGGTTGAGCAGGCTGCGGAAGAACCCGTCGGGGCTGTCATTCTGAGGAGCCGCAGGCGACGAAGAATCTCGCATTGCCATGAAAATGCGCAGAGCGAGATCCTTCGCTGCGCTCAGGATGACATTAGGGAAGCGGTTTGGCGCAGCCCGTGAAGCCCCGCCCTTCCCCTTGTTGGTGAGAAATCCAGGCTATTGGCCTGCCGCCGGCCTTGCGGATATTCCCGGACCCCCCTCACTCGATCAGGCGGTCTTGTCGGGCGAGTCGCAGGTCGAAATCAAGGGGCACTCTGCGCAGAGGGGTTTGCGCGCCTCACAGATTTTCCTTCCAAACCAGATGACCTGGTGGCTGAAAGAAATCCACCGATTCTGCGGCACCAGCTTGATCAAGTCCTGCTCCACCTTTTCCGGCGTCTTCTGGTGGGAGAGTTTCAGGCGGTGGGCGATGCGGAACACGTGCGTGTCCACCACCAGGCCGCTGGCGATACCGAAAGCGGTTCCGAGCACGACGTTGGCGGTTTTCCGTGCCACGCCGGGCAGGGTGAGCAGCTCATCCATGGTTTGGGGAACCTTGCCACCGAAATCCTTCACGATCTTCGAGGCCGCCCCGATAATGCTTTTTGATTTGTTGCGGAAGAAACCGGTGGAGCGAATCTCCCCTTCGAGTTCTGCTTGCGGCAATCCCGCGAAATCCTGAGGTCGCGGGAATTTACGAAAAAGCTCCGGGGTGACCTTGTTCACCCGTTCGTCCGTGCATTGCGCGGAGAGGATCGTGGCGACGAGAAGCTGAAAAGCGTTTTCGTGGCGCAGCGCGCACTGGGCCTGCGGGAAGAGCCCGTCCAATGCTGCGAAGATGTTTTGCAAGCGGGCGGGCGACGTGTAGTCGATTTTTGCTTTGGCCTTCGAACTTTGCTTGACAGGTCTAGTGTTGGTCGCCATGGCGGGTTATTGTAACACTGGCGGTCTGGAACTATGAGGCCTGTCAAGCAGGGCCTTCTGTTAGGAACGTATCAGCTTGCGTTTGTGGTCCATTGAATACCATGCTTGACCATGGCATAGTCAAGGGATGGTCAGTAAGGTTGTTGTGCAAACAATTAAAGTGGTATTGGTCTTCTCGGTGGTTGTCTTTTTGGTAGTGCCGCTCCGGAGGCCTGGTCACTTTCTTCTGCTCATCGGGTCACCTCTCCTCTTTCTTACCTGTGGCTTCCTCCTGAAGAAGTCAAAAGGCGAGAACACCGGCGACCGGTTCACTGCTTTCCTCATGAAGAACTTTTTTTGCAGGAACAGCGGCGACCAGGCAGGAAAGCCACCTCACTGAGATTTCCAAAATGAGACATCACCCCGCTGTTGCCCAAGAGGCGAGGAAAAGCCGCAGAGTCTCAAGAACTGGGACCCCGCCTGTCGCGCTACGTGCTTGGGCTTAGGGGCTCGGACGAGTCCCGTGTCCCGAGCCCCGAGTCCCGACTCTCATCCTCCGAGCAAATTCAGGACCTCGTCCAGCTCGCGGTGGACGCAGGTGAACGTGGGCGTGTCACGCGAGGTATAGCTGGTTGCTTCGCTGTGACGGAGTTCCATGACGAGGTCAACGAAGTGCTCAGGCTTGTCGCTTTCGAACGCCACCACGAACTCCTGGTCGTCCAAGCCAAAGGAGTACGTTGTGTTCAAGCGGACGGTAGGGTAGCGGTGGCCGATCTCGATGTGCTCGTCCATCATGCCTTGGCGCGCGTGCTTGGTGAGGCGATACCAGGCTTTGTTCTTGACAAAGGGATACACGAACAGGTACCGGAACTGGCCGGGGACGAGCTTCAGCCGAGTCCCTTCCTGCCCGGGGTGCTGGTGTTTGTCCACATAGACGGAGCGCTTGGTCATGGACAGGTACGAATAGGGTGAGGTCAGGTATTTGCCCAAGTCGGTTGCGAGCAGTTTGGCGGTCATTTCCTGGAACTTCAGCAGGTCGAAACCGATGCGCCACAGCATGAAATCGCAGTCGCCGCGAATGCCGACCAGGGAGTAGGGGATGACCATCACATCCTGCGCGTAGCTCTTCACCACGTCGATGAACTGGGCCTTGCCACGTTCGCGCTCCTCAGCGGGCAGCCGTCGCCAGGCCGGATCGACTTTATGAAATCCAAAATTCACATACTGGCGGCGGTCGTCGCCGTCTCCCGCTTTGGTATGGTTTCTTTCACTCAAGACCGGACTCCGCCAGGTTCGTTGTTTCTGCCTTCGACATGAGCGTTCGAGCTGTTTTAGCAGGCTGCGGAAAAACTCGCCAAAGCTGTCATCCTGAGTCCTTCGCTGTCATCCTGAGCGCAGCGAAGGATCTCGCTCTGCCCGCTCAGGATAAACTGCGCGACGGACCCCTGTATTTGAATTTCCAAGCAAATACAGAGGTCCTTCCTTCGTTTCACTCAGGACCGGCTTCGCCTCCTCAGGATGACAGTTTGAGGTTTTTTTCCGCAGCCTGCTAGGACACGACTCGCCGTGCCCCGACAAGTCTTGTTGCGCCTGCGCTCGGTTAGGCCTTTCCGGCGGCCAAGCCAGCCGCGCCCTGGCACGAGTCAGGCAAAAGCGTTAAACAATCCATGGTATCCGGAGAAGTCCCTGCCTGGACGACGCCGGGCAATTCTGCTGGGCGTCCGGCAAGGGTAAGCCCCAGACGAATCTTCAATATACCATGAAAGGCCCGAGGGTCGGCGGCAGGTCGCGACCTGGTGGGTCACTATGAAGATTCGTGTCGGTCTGGATGATAAACCCCTCTTGCGAAGGTCCAGCCCGAAAAAAAGGCCTACGCAGAAGAGAACCCAGCAGAGGACCGGTGCCTGCGAGATAGTGCCCCATTCTTGCAAGACATAGTGCCAGATGGCGTGCCGCATCATGGTGGCATAGTAATCCCTCTGCCGGCGGTTGTCCAAGAGTAGGGACCCGGATTTCTCACCACGGGATTGGAAGGGCGGGGCTGAAACCCCGCCCTTCTGGCAGCCCCAAAAAGCGTCCCCGCGTGGTGAGAAATCCGCGTTGGGGGTTGGGGTTCAGCAGGGGATAAGAGGGGCGCTCGGGCGCAGTTCGGTGAAAAGTCCGTGTAATACGTTCCCAAGCGGGGCGCACAGGTGTATACTCCCGCCTATGGCAGAGGGTTCCCGCCGGGGAACCCGGGAATGGAACGGTTGCCCTCTGGTACTCTAGTACTATTGTGTGGACGCTTAAGGTGCCCCACAATTCTCATGGGAAATTCTGGAGCTCTGGCTTGTGAGAGAAACTCGGTTCACAACGAAACCCTCAGCTCCGCACAGATCGCCGCTGGATCGAAGCTTGGAACCTCTGTAAGGAGGCTGCCCTGACTGTGAAGCGACGCGCAACTGCAGGTTACGGTCTGGTTGAAATGCTGGTGGTCGTTGCCATGATCGGCGTCCTGGCGGCGATGGCGGTACCGGCTTTCATGGACTCCACGAACAGCTATCGGCTTTCCAGTGCCGTGGCGGCGTCGGCCGGAGCCACTCAGTCGACCCGCTTCCAGGCGATCCTGCACGGCTATCAGGACCAGCGCACTTTCACTCGTTCGATCCTAATGTATCAAGTCTTCAATATGGTCCCGTCAGCGGCGGTGTTTTCTGCAGAGAATTCACCTATCGCCATCGCCCGATGGGGAGATGTGGAGATCGGTCCGGCGAACCCAAACGCGCCAATCAACACGGGGACGTCGTTTTACGCGATGTTGGTTTCGGGCAGGGGAAATGTCTCAGTCACCCACCCGTGAGCAACCGGCGTTGCAAGGGGGCTTCACTCTGATTGCGATCTTGGTGGCGTCGGCCATCCGGGCGGTCGGCCTGATGGCAACGGCCCTGCGGGGGGAGAACGTGAACAAGCCGACAGTGCGTGATCGGGGGGTGGCTGGAAGAAGGAGCAGGGTTCTGCGCGCGGAGGGTTTTTCGTTGATCGAGATGCTGGTCACGATTTCGATCATTGGGATTTTATCCGGGATGGCCTACCTGGCCTTCATAAACGTCATGCCGACTGTGCGTGCGGACTCTGCCCTGCAGCTTCTGGCGGTCCAGCTCCGCCAAGCCCGTGAGGCTTCCGTGGACCAGAGACGGATCATTCAGGTGACGTTTAAAGGTACGAGCGAAATCGTGACCGTGCGGCAGAATCTGGACCTGACTACGACGCAATTATCCGACTATTTCCTTCCCTATCAGATGGCCTACAGCGTGTTGTCGGGGGTCGGGGACACACCCGATCACTTCGGCAACTCGAGCGCAGTCAGCTTAAACTGCACGGGTATGCCTTGTACGATCACCTTTCAAAGCGACGGGGCGGTGTTTGACAGTAGCGGCAACTTCGTCAACGGGACGGTGTTTATTGGCATCTCGGGACGGAAACAGACAGCGCGGGCGGTGACCATTCTTGGCGCAACGGGTCGCATCAAGGGTTATCGCTACAGCGGAACAAGCTGGTTCTAGAGGTTACCTTATGGTCCCATTAATCCCGCGTCACCGGAAGGATGAAAAGGGTTTCACACTCATTGAGGTCATGATTGCATCTGTGGTTCTGGTCACGGGGCTCTTGGCGGTGGCCTATGGCTTGGGGGTTGGACTCACCGTCGTTTCGACCTCCCAGCAGGATACCGTCGCCCGGCAGAAGGCTCGCGAAGCCATGGAGGATGTATTTACCGCTCGCGACACGGCCAGCATCACTTTCGATCAGATTTGCAACGTTGCCGCCAACACGTCCTGCATCTTTGTCAACGGTTTTACCGGCTTAACCACGCCGGGGACGGACGGAATCGTGAATACCGCCGACGATGGGGCTGTAGAGACTGTCGACATGCCCGGGCCGGACGGCATCCTCGGCACGGCGGACGACGTGTATCCGCCTCTTAATGGGTTTCAACGATCCATTCAGGTGGTGCAGCTTTCTTCCATATTGAAGCAAATCACCGTGACGATCCGATATGAGACCCCGAAAGGTATTGCCCGTCAGGTCACTCTCACGGCTGTGATGTCACCTTATGTGTAAACTATCGCATCCATCGCGCGCAACTCGCCCCCCCGGGGGTTACACCTTTATCGAGCTCCTGGTGGCCATGACACTCTCCTTAATCGTACTGGGCCTGGCTTTCGATGTATTCAACCAGCTCAACGATGCCAGCGATCTGGCGGGGTGCGTGGCCGACGTGAATGGGAACCTCCGAGCCAGTGTGAACCTTATTACCCGCGACCTGAGTTCGGCCGGAGCGGAAATTCCTTTGGGCGGCATTCCGCTTCCGGGCGGAAACATCGCCACGCTCATCAACCGGCCCGGTCCCGGCGCAAGCACTTTTCCCAACACCGGCTACATGCCTGTCATCACTCCGGGGACGGGTTTGGGACCGACTCTCGGTGGCTACACCACGGACGAGGTCACGATTATCTCCATCAACCCGGTTTCTCTATTGGATCAATACCCCCTGACGGCTATAAGCTACGACCAGACCCATGCCACGATCACCGTCAACAACGGCACCAACCTCGTTACGGGAGTCTCGCAGGTTCTTCCTGGCCAGTTGATCATGTTGGAGAACTCTACCACATGCATCCTCGCGGTTACGGCTGTTGATACGACAAATAATATCATAACATTTACTACGGGCGCGGCGGCGGACGTTTTGGGGCTCAACCAATTCCCCCCCAACGCGACTACCGGCACCATTGCCCAGCTCCCACCTGTCGCGGCCAGCACGACTGCCTATCATGTCAATATGATTTCCTATTACGTGAATGCATCGAACCCCCCGAGGTTAATGCGGCAGGTGGGGACAAGCGCTGCCCAGCCGATTGCTACGGGGATCAACCTTTTGCAGTTCTCCTACAGCCTTTCGCCTCCTGCGACACCATTTGACCCGACCAATGTGGTCGGCAATCCCAATCAAATTCGCAAGGTGAACCTGTGGGTGAATGCCCAAGCCGACCACCCGAGTCGCCGCACCCGGCAGTATTATTCGGATTCGATCAAGACGTCCGTGGTGGTTCAGAATCTGGCATTCTTCAACAAATACTGACTACACACGGGGCAGGAACAGCGTACCCGCCACGCGCCTTGAGCGGAGCAAGCCACGGGAAAGGGGAAGCAATGAGACACTACAGAAACAATGATTCCGGGGTAGCGCTGATCGTGGTCCTAATGGTCATGCTGATTCTTACGACCATGATGCTGGGGTTTTATTTTGTCACGACGGGGGAACAGAAGGTGGCGGCGAGCGATCGTGACAATACGGTGGCCTACTATGGTGCAGTGGGGGGGCTGGAGAAGATGAGTTCCGATTTGGCGGCGTTTTTCGTTTCCCATACCTCTCCCACGCCCTCTCAGATTGACGCTTTGACGGGCACCACCTATGTGCCGAGCCTGCCGGGCGTCACGTTTCCCGCCGGAGGTTACACCATTCTGTACACGACGGCGGGCAGCGGCCTGTACTCTACCCAAGGCACGATTCAGGGGAGCGGGCCGCTACAAGGGCTGCAGGGCATCATCACCCCTTTCACGCTAACCGTGACTGCTTCTGGCCCCAACAACACCGAAGTCAAGATGACCCGCGTGGTTCAGGAAGTTGCGGTTCCCGTCTTCCAGTATGGAATCTTCTCGGATAGCGACCTCTCGTTCTTCGCCGGGCCGGACTTTAACTTTGGCGGACGCGTTGCCACCAACGGAAACCTGTTTCTGGCCGAAGACGGCGGCACCTTGATCATCAACGATCGCGCCACCGCATATCAGGACGTCATCCGCGCCCAGCTCTCGAATGGTTTCGTTAATGGCACCTCTGGTCGCTACAATACGACCGTCGATGTGCTTACGACCGCCGGAGGCTGTCCAGGCTCCGTGGCGGCGTGCAGGGCCCTGGCACTGACCGAAGGCAGTGTAACGGGTGGGCCAGGCAGTGCCGTCAATCCCAACTGGACCACACTTTCCGTGACTACGTATAATGGCTTTATTCGGAACCAAAAGACGGGAGCGAAGAAACTCAACCTGGCCTTGGCCTTGGCAGGGGCCTCGCCCATCGCCCTGATACAACGTGCCCCCGTTGGCGAAGATCCCACGAGTACCACCGGCAGCGCGCGCTTTTACAACCAAGCCAGCCTGCGAATCCTGCTGTCGGATACGCAAGCCGCGTTCACGAATTTGCCGGGCATCGATGCCACGAAGCAACCCTACCCGCTTGCCGAAGCTGGGAGTACGGGCATGTCGACTACGGTTCAGCGCACCAATAGCGGTGGCAGCTACTACCTTTCGCCCACGGGCTCGTGCAATCCGCCTATCGCCAAGTCGCCAGGCTGGGCCGCCGATAACGATTACATGTTCAAGATAAACACGACCCTGCTCGGCGGGTACATCAAGATCGAGATGCAGCTCAATGCCACGCCGGGAACTTGGCAGGATGTGACCAAGGAGATACTTTCGTTGGGAATCTCGCACGATGTTCAGTCCGGGGCGGCGCCGTGTGCCGCCAACAACGCGATCTTGCACCTGGAAGAGGCAAAACCGATCCCGACGGAGGGAGCGCCGAACTCATTTGCCGTAGCAGGCAGTGGGAATTTACCAAATACAACCTACTTCTACGTCGTCACCGCCTTGGGCCCTTGGGGTGAAAGCCTGGGCACGGAGGCGAGTAAAGCAACCGGGGGCAGCAGCAAGAAAATAACCTTCAATTGGCCGGCGTATCCGCTTGCGGGCGTGACCGGCTACAACATCTATCGCGGAACGGCGGCGGGAGGAGAGAATAGGTATGTTAGTGTGGGCGTCGTCACCACTTATACTGACAACACGCTAACGTGGCCAACAGCGGGTACAGTTCCCACCAGCACGCTGACTACCTTGGCCGCTACCACGACGGCCACGAATTTCGTTCCCGTCAATTTGTATGATCCGAGGGAAGGAGAAGTGCGGGATAACACAGGGCCGACTACTCTAACCTTCCTGGGTGTCATGAACCTCGTTGAAATCGACGTGCAAAACCTCCAGAAATGGTTTGCGGGAACTATTGGAACCAGCGGCCCACAAGCACTGTACAACTCGGGCTACATCGTTTATGTGTCCGACCGGCGTGGCAATAATGACGGCTCCAATAATGAAACCGGTGAATTCGGGTACGAGGACACCATTAACCCGTCAGTGACGCTCGGCGCCCCTAATGGGGTTCTGGACGCGCCCGAGGATGTTGACGGCGACGGCGTTTTCCGCACCTACGGGGCCCATCCCTACTACCTCAACGACAACCTCGTCACCGATCCCGCAGGTCTTTTTGACACCAGCCCCTTGAAAGGGACCATTCAGGGGCTGACGGCACTGAACGCAGCAACCACACGCACACTAACAGGTCTCCAGGGACGGAAGAACCCTGTCGTCCTGTTCCGGCGGGCCGTGCGCCTGGAGGATGGCACGCTCGGCAACCTGCCTCCTTTGGCGGCCGCGACGTGCACCGTCGGCGCCTCCGGTGGATTCACCGTGGCGGCGGAGAATCCCATCTATATCGAGGGCGATTACAATGCCAGTGTGGCCAACGGGTTTAATGATGCGGTAGGCAAGTGCCATGTACCTTCGGCCGTGATCGGCGACGCCGTGACGCTCCTCTCTAACAACTACAACGACGCAAGCGATATGGCAAATCCGACGAACCTGGGGGGACGCACCGCGAACACAACCTGGTACAGGACGGCGATTGTTGGCGGGAAGAACCTATCCTTCCCGCAACCCACTTGGGGGAATTTAGACTCCGGAACCGACGGAGGAGTTCACAACTTCCTTCGGTATATCGAAAACTGGGGTGGTCAGACCTTGAACTATCGTGGTTCCCTGGTGAGCTTCTATATTGCTCGACAGGCGACAGGTATTTACAAGTGTTGTAATGTTGTCTATAGCCCCCCTTCGCGCGGCTACAACTTCGATATCGATTTTCAGAGTATCGCAAAGCTGCCTCCAGGAACTCCGCGTTTTACGGATGTAAACGCGTTGTCGTTCCAACAGGCAATCCTGCCTTCGCAGTAGTTGCTTGGTTGTGCTGCGAGCCACGGCAGGGAGAAGTAAGGCCCCTTCGGGCGAGTAATTTCTTCTCGTGATCCCTGCCGCGCCCCGTCGGTGAGTAGTGGTGTCATTTGCGAGACACGGGCGCTCCCAGGTGCAGTCATTCCCGCGAAAGCGGGAATCTACTCCGCACGCCATTGGAAATGCGCCGCCGACGGAATGGATTCCCGCTTTCGCGGGAATGACTATCGTTTCGAAAGGGATCCCATTCCAAATGACACCCCCACCCGCCGGTGAATGAGGGGGGCGCGGAATTTCACCGCTTCAGGCCTGCGGAATCCGCGCGCATTCTCCCACCTGCCTCCGCGGCGATGCTCTTTTCCCCCAATCAGTTCACCAAGGTGTATACTCGCGCCTTCGTGGTGAACCCCTGGAGCTGAGGTGAATGCATGTCACAAGTGCGAAACCTTTTACGAGCGCGCCTCGGCGTAAGCGCTTTCTTAGGCGCGCTGATAATTGCCATGATCTCCGCGCCCGTCCGGGCTCATGGGGAGGGGGCGATGAACAGCGCTCCGGTACGGTACGTGCCTGATCTCCGGGTGTGGGTTCTGAGTACCGGCCGGACCACTTACGTGATGGGACTCAATGAGCGCGAGGAGTTGCAGACTCTATACTGGGGAGGGAAGCTCGCGAGTGACCACGACCTTTCCGCCGCGCGTTCCCGTGCCGAGCACGCCTCGTTTGATTCCAGCGAAACCATGACGAACCTTGAATACCCTGGTTGGGGGGGCCGCTATTACAACGAACCCGCTTTGAAGGTGACGCTCGCTTCGGGAGTTCGCGACCTGGTGCTGAAATATGCCGCGCAGGAGATTCGCGGCGACACGCTGGAAATCCGCCTGAAGGATATTCAATATGATCTCTTCGTGAAACTCATCTATAAGGTGTTTCCTGGAGAAGACATCATCCGCAAACAGGCGGTGATTGAGAACCGCACGCCGCAACTTGTGACCGTGGAGAGCGCGCAGTCGGGCGTCTGGTATGTGCCGGAAGGCGAAGGGTACCGGCTCACCTACTTGACCGGACGTTGGGCGAACGAAACCCAACTGATTCGCGAACCCATCCATCCCGGCAAGAAGGTCCTGGAAAGCAGACGCGGTAACACCAGCCACAATTTGAATCCGTGGTTCGCCATCGACGCGGGGGGTGAGGCGGACGAAGAGCAGGGCCGCGTGTGGTTCGGGGCGCTGGGCTGGAGTGGCAATTGGAAGTTGGTGGTGGAAGAAACCCCCGCTGCGCATCAGGTGCGCGTCACGGGCGGCTACAACGACTTTGACTTTTCCTGGCCGCTCAAGCCGGGCGAGAGCCTGGGCACTCCGCCCTACTACGGCGGCTTCACCAGCCGGGGGTTTGGCGAAGCCTCACGCTTGCTGCATCGTTTCGAACGCGACCAACTCCTCCCGGACCGTGCTCATCCCGAGGTCCGGCCGGTGCTTTATAACTCCTGGGAAGCGACCACATTCGACGTGGACGAGGCGGGGCAGAGGGTCCTGGCCGAGAAGGCTGCCAGGCTCGGCGTCGAACTTTTCGTGATGGACGATGGCTGGTTCGGCAAGCGCAACGACGACCACGCGGGCCTGGGTGACTGGTACGTGAACCCGCAGAAGTTTCCCCACGGACTCCAGCCGCTCATCAGTTACGTCAACAGCCTGGGCATGGATTTTGGTCTGTGGTTCGAGCCGGAGATGGTGAATCCTGACAGCGACCTTTACCGCCAGCATCCCGACTGGGCGATGAACTTTCCCGGCCGTCCCCGCAGCGAGGCTCGCAATCAACTCGTACTGAACCTGGCCCGCGAGGATGTGAAGGAGTACATCTTTGGCGTGCTGGACAAAATACTTTCCGAAAACAAAATCAAGTACATCAAGTGGGACATGAACCGGCATTTCGGCGAGCCTGGCTGGCCGGAGGCGCCCCTGGCCGAGCAGAAGGAAATCTGGGTGAAGTACGTCCGCAACGTATACGAGATTATCGACCGCCTGCGCGCCCGGCACCCCAGCCTCGACATCGAAGCCTGCTCCGGCGGCGGTGGACGCGTCGATTTGGGCATCCTGGAGCGTGTCAACATCGTTTGGACCTCCGACAACACCGAGGCCTTTGACCGGCTGGGCATCCAGGAAGGCTTCAGTCTTGCGTACACTCCCAAGGTCATGTCAGCCTGGGTCACCGACGTGCCTAACCTGAACGGACGCTCCACGCCGCTCTCGTACCGGTTTCTCGTCGCCATGCAGGGCGCGCTCGGGATCGGCGCGAACCTGAACAAGTGGTCTCCGGAAGATTTTGCGCTGGCCACCCGGATGATCTCGACCTATAAGAGTATCCGCGAGACGGTTCAGCAGGGCGATCTCTACCGGCTGGGCTCCCCGCGTGAAGGGGCGCTGACCGCAAATCAGTACGTCTCCGCCAATGGAAAACAGGCGGTCCTGTTTGCGTTCCTCCATTCCCAGCAGTACTTGCGCCCGGTTCATGCTCTTTGCCTGCGCGGGCTCGATGAGAACGCTTCCTACCGGGTCAAGCGCCTTGACGAAAAGGTGGTGGAAAAGCAGCAGGTGTTGAGCGGCTCGTTCCTGATGCACCACGGGCTCAACCTGAACCTCGAGGGAGATTACGACAGCACGTTGGTGATCCTGGAAAGGATTGAGTAGCCACCGGATGAAATTTGCGCATGCGTGTAAACAGGGCAGGGGAGCAATCCGCCCCGCGCAGCGAACGCTTTTGTTTGTCCTTATCCTCCTCTGTGGGGCGCCGCCGGCGCTGGCCTGGAGTGATCTCGGGCATCAGAGGGTGAACGCCGCGGCCATCGAGGTTCTACCGGAGCCTTTGCGTTCGTACTTCCGGGCGCGCCAGAGCTACTTTCTGGAGCATGCGTCGGAGCCCGACTTGGTGGCGCGCCAGGATCCTGCCGAGCACCCGCACCATTACACAGAGATCGAGGCCTACGACCGGTTTCCCTTTCGCGAATTCGAGCGGCGCTTCGTCGCCGGGCATTGGAACCCGCCGCCTTCAGGACTTGCGCATGGCGATTCCGTCTGGGAAATCGAGCGTTACACGCTGCGCCTGGGCGAAGATTTACGCCGCCGCCGCTGGGACGCGGCCGACCACGACGCCGTCTTCGCGGCGCATTATGCTGCCGACCTGACACAGCCCCTGCACACTCTGATCAACTACGATGGGCAACTGACGAACCAGCGGGGAATCCACGCGCGCTTTGAGACCGAGTTGGTGCGCGACCTGGCGGACCGCTGGACGCTGCGGCCGGCGGCGGCGGCCTTCGTTCCGAATCTGCGGGCGCGAATTTTCCACGAGCTGGTCGAGAGCTATGCAAATCGCGAGGTGATATTTTCCGCGGACCGCGAGGCGGCGGCGGGCGGGTACCTCGACCCGCAATTCCCCGCGCGCTTCGAGCGGCTGGCGGGCCCGCTCGCTCTCGGCCAGCTCAATGCCGCCGCCCTCTTCGTGAGCTCGCTTTGGTATACTGCCTGGGTGCAGGCGGGCAAGCCCGGGTTGCCCGGCGTGCGCCTGGCGCCGCAGCCGGCCGGGGCGCGGACGGGCATCGAGCGATGAAACGCGCGTGGATTCTGGTCGTCGTGGGGCTGCTGCTCGTGGCCTTTGTGCTGGGGACGCTGGTGGGCTCGCGTCGCGGGCAGAGGCCAAAGGTGAGCGCTCCCCTCGCCGCCCGAGGCGCCCCGGAGTTGCCGGCCGCGACCGGTTCGACCGGCTGCGTCGACTTTCACGACGTGGGTCCCCAGGTGGGAAAGGCCGGCTGTGTAGCCGGACAAGTGCTGCGCGTTTACACCTCGAACAGCGGAAACACCTTCCTGGATTTCTGTCAGGACTACCGAAGCTGTCCCTTTACCAGCGTGATTTTTGCATCTGACAAAGACAAGTTCGGCGACCTGGAATCTTTGCAGGGGAAGCGTGTGGAGATCCGGGGGAGCATCACCGTTTACCAGAGCCGCGCAGAAATCATCATTCATGATCCTCAACAGATTCGCACTGCGCCTTGACCCCGGAGGTTTCCCGGATCGGCCGCGGCGGGCGCGTCGCGGCAGGTGCGCCGGGACGGCCTATCTTCTCGCCGCCTGCGCCTTCTGCCTGGGGTGTCCGGCCGCAGCAGCGGCCCAGCAAGCGGCTGAGAAAGCGCCCGCCGCGCTCGCCATACAGGTTTCCAGGGAAGCCGCAGATCGCATCTTGCAGGGATTTGATCTCTTGGGCCAGCACAACCCTACGGGCGCTGAGTCGGCCTTTCGCCAAGCCATCGAAGTGCAGCCGGAGGTGGAACAAGCGCACCGCGGCCTGGGCCTGGCGCTGCGCGAGCAGGGCCGGCTGGCCGAGGCCTTTCGCGAGCTGCAAACTGCCACACGCCTGGACCCCGCTGACGCCGACGCTCACTACTCGCTGGGCTCGGTCGAGTGGGCGCTGAGCATGTCAGCGGGTTCGGCTCCGCGCCAAGCCGGAGGGCTTTCCGCATCTGACTATCAGAACCTCGCGAGCGCCGAGTTTTCCAAGGCCCTGGCGTTGAGCCCGAAAGATCCCATGCTGCGCATGAGCTTGGCGGTACTCTATCTCGAGGCGGACCGAGTGCATGAGGCCGCGCAGCAGGCGGAGGAAGCGGTCCGCATCGCGCCCGACAACGCCGCCGCCCACGTCACGCTGGGCCGCGCCTATTTCGCGGGCGGGGAGGAAGAGAAAGCTGCGACGGAGTTCCAGGCGGCTGTAAAGCTCGACCCGCAAGACGGGGGCGCCTACCTGGCGCTGGGCCAACTGCGCATGTTCCAGCGCCGCAATCAGCAGGCGGAAGAAGCGTTGCGCCACGCCCTCGAGATTTCGCCCAACCTGGGGCCGGCCTCCGCGGCGTTGGCTGAGATTCTGACCGCAGAAGGGAAAAGCACAGAGGCGCGCGGGCTGCTGGAGAAGGCCGTGACGCTCAACTCCCAGGACTGGCAGAGCCAGTACCAACTCGCCGTGCTCCTCAACCAGGCCGGTGAAACGGCGCGCGCGACGGAGCTGCTCGAGGAAGTCTTGCGTAAGAACCCGGACTTTATCGGGGCCCGCGAGCAATTAGCGGCCGGACTGCTGCGGCGAGGCGACGGGAAGGGTGCGACGGCGCTGGCGGAAGAAATGATTGCACAGAACCCGCAGGGGCCGGAGGGCCATCGCATCATGGCGCTGGCGCTCTGGAAGCAGCGCGACTACGACGGCTCACTTGCGGAGTGCGCTATGGCGCTCAACGCCGATCAGAATTCCGGCGCCATGCTGGTGTTGCAGGCGATCGCTCTCTGGCAGTCCAACCGCAAGAAGGACGCGCAGAGTGCCTTCCGCGAGGCGGCCAAGGTGGAGCCCAAGGTGGGCACCGCGGACGTCTTCTGCCGCCTGCTCCTCTGCGACGCGCGCGACATAGGCGTAGTAAGCGACTTCCTCCGCAAGAACCGCTGGGTGCTCGCTCCTCCACTGGAACACTGAGATGCTGTGAAATAATCCCCGAAGACATTTCTCGCCGCAGAGTCGCGGAGGCGCAGAGGTTCGAAAACAAAAGGCCCTCACTCTGCGTCTTGGCGCCTCTGCGGTGGAGGCACTTAGTTTTTGACAGCCTGCACCCTTCGGGCGTAGGGTGCAGGGCATGAGCAAAACTAAGAAAGGCGAAATGACGGTCCGGGAGATGGGCAGGTTAGGGGGGAAGGCCAGGGCGGCGAAGCACACACCGGAGGAGTTAAGCGCGTGGGGCAGGCTCGGACGCCAAGCGCTGGATGCGAAGTATACCCACGAGGAATTGTGTTACTTCGTCCGCAACGCCGGACGGCCACGTTCCAAGCTTACGGACAAGAAACTTGAGCGGCTAAAAAGACTGCTCAAATCCGGGTGGCACCAGGCACGGATTGCGAAAGCGCTCGGGGTCTCGCAGGCGACCGTGTCGGGCTATGTCCGGCGCCTCCGCGAGGCCAGGATGGTGAAATAGGACGGCCCACCGCTGCCATCCCCATGCTGTGCCCTGCGGGCGTGGGCCCGGCGCGACCTGCTCACTCCGCGATGGGGTGTTTGTGCTTTTTCGGGCGCTTGTTGTACTCGAGGATTTTCTTGCGCAAGCGGATGGATGTGGGCGTGACCTCGACGTATTCGTCCTCGGCGATGAACTCGATGGCTTCTTCGAGGGTGAGGGGCCGGAAAGGGATGAGGCGAATGGCTTCATCGGCCACCGAGGCGCGCATATTGGTTTGCTTCTTTTCCTTGACGACGTTCACGTCCATGTCGTCCCAGCGCGAGTTTTGTCCCACCACCATACCTTCATAAACCTCCACGCCCGGCTGCACGAACAGCTCGCCGCGCTCCTGCAGGTTCCACAGGGCGTAGGCGGTGGTGCGGCCGGCGCGATCGGCGATAAGTGATCCGGTGAGACGCGCGGGGATCTCACCCTGCCAGTCGACATAACCATCGAAGAGGGTATTCATCACTGCGGTGCCGCGGGTGGCCTTCAGGATTTCCCCGCGCAACCCGATGAGACCGCGGGAGGGGACGGAAAACTCCAGGCGCACCCGGCCGCTCGTGGCGCGCCCGCCGCCGTGACTCACGATCTTGTTATTGATGCCCTTGCGCATGCCGATCTCCTGCATCAGCACGCCCACAAACTCCTGGGGAACATCGATGATGAGCTGCTCCGAGGGCTCCTGGAGCTTGCCCTCGAAGGTGCGCGTGATGATCACCGGCTTGCCCGCCGCCAGCTCATGACCTTCGCGCCGCATCATCTCGATCAAGATAGCCAACTGCAGCTCACCTCTCCCCATCACCTGGAAAGAGTCGGGGCTTTCCATCTCCTCCACGCGGATGGAAACGTTGGTGAGCAGTTCTTTTTCGAGGCGCTCGCGCAGGTGCCGCGAGGTGACGTAAGCGCCGTCCCGGCCGGAGAAGGGCGAAGTGTTCACCGTAAAGACCATGGAAATGGTGGGCTCGTCGATCGGGATGTGCGGCAGCGGCGTGGGGGATACGACGCTGGTTACGGTCTCGCCGATGGTGATTCCCTCCACGCCGGCGATGGCGACGATGTCACCGGCCGCGGCGGTTTCGAGGTCGGTACGCTCCAGTCCGGTAAAACCGTAAAGCTTGGTAATGCGGGTTGGTTCGAGAGTACCGTCCAGCTTGGCCACGACCACTTCATCGCCGCGGTGCAGCGTGCCGGAAAAAATGCGGCCCAGTGCCAGGCGCCCGTGGTACTCACTGTAGTCCAGGTTGGCCACGAGAAGTTGAAGGGGGGCGTCCCGGTCGCCCGCGGGAGGAGGAATCGCGCGCAGAATTGTTTCAAAGAGCGGCTGAAGGTTCTCCGACGCGCCATCCAGGGATTCGCGGGCGATGCCATTCTTGGAGATGCAGTAAAGGACGGGGAAGTCGAGTTGGTCCTCGGTGGCGTCGAGATCGATGAACAGGTCGTAGACTTCGTTCAACACCTCCTGCGGCCGTGCGTCGCTGCGATCGATCTTGTTGATTACCACAATGGGAGGCAGTTTGGCTTCGAGCGCCTTGCGCAACACATAGCGCGTCTGGGGCAGCGGACCCTCGCTCGCGTCCACCAGCAGCAGCACCCCGTCCACAAGCTTCAATGCGCGTTCCACCTCGCCGCCGAAGTCACTGTGGCCCGGCGTATCCACGATATTGATGCGCGTACCGTGGTAAATAATGGCGGTGTTCTTCGCCAGGATCGTGATGCCGCGCTCGCGTTCCAAGTCGTTGGAGTCCATGACCCGCTCCACCACGACTTCCCCCTGCCGGAAGATTCCACTCTGCCGGAGCATGGCGTCCACCAGCGTGGTCTTGCCATGGTCCACATGCGCGATGATGGCGACGTTACGAATCGATGAGTTCAACCGAACCCTCCCTAATGGATCCTCGGGATGAGACGTCCAAACGATGAGGCCCTGGTGTGATGGCGGTCTTCCGGATCAGGCGGCCGTACCTTCCTAGTGTAGCAGCTATTCAAGCTGCGGAGGGAATTGGTGAGGGCACTCGCACCACGGAAAGGCGAACCCGTCCCGCACAAACGTAATGCGCCTGTGGGGCGCCACAATATCTATCGGCGCGGCGCCCCTTGACCGACCCAGCTACGGACATGACCTGGCGCAGCTTCAGTACCCCCGTTTCTTATCCACCACGTTCAGCAGGGGCAAGCCGCTCACGTAGCGCCGGACATTCTCACAGAAAAGGTCGTGAAGCCGCTGGGTCGAGCCCGCTGATTCCGCCGAGGAGTGTGAGGTGATGATCAGATTGCCGGCCGTCCACAAAGGATCATCCGGCGGCAGCGGTTCCTGGTACGCCACGTCGAGCCCGGCGCCCGCGATCCAGCCCTGCTTCAGAGCCCGAATGAGCGCGGGTGTATCCACCAGCTTGCCGCGTGAGACATTCAGGAAATAGGCCGTCGGCCTCATGGCGCGGAACACCGCTTCGTTGAACATCCCTTCGGTCGCGGGAGTGTGCGGCGCTGCGCTCAGCAGCACGTCAACCAGCGGCACCATGTGCGGGAACCATTCGGGCGAGTGCAGCTCCGCGACGAAGGAGGGCTTGGGCAGGGGCTTGGGGTCCACGGCCAGGATTCTCATGTTGAATCCGTAGTGGGCGCGGTAGGCGGTGTCGGTGCCGATACCGCCCAGCCCCACGATGCCCATGGTCAGCCCGCTGATTTCCGTGAGCCCCTCGACTGGCTTCCAGACATGTTCGCGAGTTTGCAACGCGTACCGGGTGAGGCCGCGCGTCAGAGCCAGCAGCAGACCGATGGCGGTTTCCGAAATCGTGGGCGAGTACATGCGCTGCATGTTAGTGAGCACGACGGGGCCCGCTACCAGTTCCGGGTAGAGGATGTGTTCAACCCCCGCAGCGGTGTATTGGATCCAGCGCAATTGCCGCGCGGCCTGAAGATCCTCCCGCGAGAATTCGCCGAAAATGATGTGGGCATCGGCGACTTCGTGTCGAAACTCCTCCTGGTTTCGGCAGGGGTGGAGATCGAGGTTGGGCGCATAAGCGCGTAGCTTTTCCTGGCTGGGGTTGGGGACTTCGTCTGTGGTCACCACCTTCAAGCGTGCCAGGCTGACGGCTTGGCCGGGTTCGACCAGCGGGTAGGTTTCCACGGTGACAGGCCAGGGCGCTTCGGGCGCCGCCTCGGCCGCCGCGGCGTGCGCCAGCGGCAGGGAAGCCAGGGCCGCGCCGGTGGTGCCGACGGCGGCATTGCGAAGAAAGCTTCGTCTCGAAAGACCATCTCTCGTCATGATCAGCCCTCCCAGGTGAGATGGTCTGAATCTACCATCGTGCGAGCGTTTTGGCGACCCTTTCGGAGATGCCACGGCGAGGAATCCCCCCTGCGCCTCGCAAAACGCCCCGGCCCGTGGTACGATGCCGGGCGATTGGGTGGGGCCTCTGCGGGTCTCGTGGGTCTTTATGGTCAGCCTCAATGGGAGGCTGTCTCAAAGCCTCAGTTGTAGCGCCGGTCTATGACCGGCGGCTTCGAACTCTCAACAACTTCGCCGCTCATAGAGCGGCGCAACAGCGGGCGACGCCGAGTTTTGAGACAGCCGCAATGGGGAGAAGTCCTAATGGCGATCTACATCGTGGAGAAAGTCATCGAGGGTGTGATGCTGGTGGACGTGCGCGGGCGCATCACCTTGGGCCCGGAAACGGAAGCTCTACGGTCGAAGTTGAAACAGTTGATCGATGGTGGCCAGCAACGTATCATCCTGGACCTGGGAGAGGTTACCTATATTGATAGCGTCGGACTCTCGACCCTGGTGGCGAGCTACACCTCGGCGCGGCGCGCCGGAGGCGATCTGAAGCTGCTCCGCCTTCCGCGGGGAGTCCATCAACTCCTGCAGATTACCCGCCTCAGCACCGTCTTCGAAATCTACGAGAGCTTGGACGCTGCCCGGCAAGCGTTCGCTCAGAAACAGCCCTGAGCGTGCGAATTCGAACATGATATAATGTTGTGCAGGTCTGCGCTCCTCTCCCTTTGACAAAGCACTTGTGTGCTGGTAGAGTGGCCACAAAGCGCGTGAGGTATTAAACTGGCAGTCATACTGATGTTGATTGACCCGCCACGAAGGTTCCACACACAATCGAGGTGTCTATGCAAGGCACAATTAAGCGAGTTATCCGCGACCGCGGATTTGGATTTATCCGGTCCTCTGACGGACAAGAGATATTCTTTCATCGCAGCGGTCTTCAGCAATTGAATTTTGATGGCTTGAAGGAAGGCGAGGCAGTTGAGTTTGAAATGGAGCGCGGGGATAAGGGCCCACGAGCTACGAACGTCCGGCCCAGTGGGACGTAAGGTTCGGGTGTCGCGACTTCCCCCAGGGATTACACCATTCCGGTATCGAAGGGAGTAGTGTCGCTGCCGAGCGAAAGTTCGTGAGGCTCCCAGCGGCCCATGGGTAATCCCCGCCAGCACATTCCCACCTCGGCCCCGGTAGAACCTTCCCCGTCCTGTTGCGCTGCTCATGGATCATGCGCCCGCAGGGGCTTCGGCTCAGGCGGGTTGCGTTTCTTCACCACACTCACACCGGCCAGGAGCACGGTGTTCTCCGGAGCAGCTTGGCCGAACACGCCCCTGAACCCAACCGAGCCTTTCAGCCGGACCTCTTTCACCCGGACGCCGGGCCGCGGATTGATCCATTCATATGCGGAGAAAGTCAACCGCTCTCGGCCGGGCTCGCCGCAATCGATGAGTTCCGCTTCGTACGCGAGGTGGCTCGGCACGTGGCTCTTCCCCCACCCCGCTTCCAGGATATTTACGCCGTACCGGAGTGGGACCGTCGCGACGAACCCATCTTCGTAAGTCACTTCGTACCATCCCAACAGGTCCGCGGTGTCGGCATAGTCCCACGTTCCTTCGTATGCAGGGATATTGCGCGCCGGTTTCGCCGCGGCGTGCAAAAAGATGATGCTGCTCGCGTCTTCGCCGATCGGAATGGCCGTGGAGGCAGAGCCCCCGGTCGTGACCGCCAGGGCGCGTTTGCCTTCCCGGCGGCCCATTTTGAATAACATCCTTCCGGCCACGACTTGCCCGGCTTTCAAGGCATCCAGGCTGAGGCCGGGCAGGGAAGCGGCGCTCAAGCTTTCATCGATGTTCACCGGAACCACCGGATCGTAGTCGCTTGGAAATGGTTGGCTGCTCAAGTTGCGTCGCACGCCGGGCAGCAGGCTTTGAATCGTTTCGGAAAGCTCGTTCAGGGGAGCCGCGCGTCCCGACCAGAGAAGCTGGGCACAACCCAGGAAGTCGAACATCAGGTCCTTGCCAAAATTGAACTCGTTGGTAGCCGCCCACGACGACGGTGCGCCCCCCATCACGCCACGGAGAGCAGCCCGCCGGCTGTAGTTCGGGATGTTCGGCTGCATATTTCCGTAAGCCTGCTGGAAACCCCACTCGGCGAGCGCGGCGTCGTCGGCTTCCCCCTCCCCTTCCTGGCTGTCGTCCCAGAACCAGTTGAAAACCAGAATATCCTTGGGGATCAGCTTCCTGACTTGGTCAGGCGATAACGCGCCCGGTGTTTCATAGGGTTGGCCTTCCGGATTGGGCTCCTTCCTGAGCCGCATGCCACGCAGGGGTTCGATGAGGTGATCGCCCCAGATGGCCATCTTGATCCCCTGGCGGGTCAAGTGATCGTGAATCTTGTTGAGGTCTTGCGCGTAAAGTTCCCGTGGATCTTTCCCTCGGCAGAGCGGGCAAATTCCCCAGGGCATTCTCCACTCGTCATGTCCCACGTGCACCAGGCGGGGTTTCATGACTTGGATATATTCATCAAGCACGTCAAACAGGAGGTCATAAACCTTGGGATTCGATGGGCAGTAGGTGTCGGGCCATTCGGCGTCCGCAATCTCGGCCAGTTCCCGATGCCGGGTGAGCAGATAGTAGCTGTGCGTGAGCGAGGGTATCTCCGGGATGACTTCGACATGGTACTGGCGGGCATAGGCCACGAGGGCGGCTACTTCTTCCTTTTCCAAAACCTCGCCATCCGCCGTGTCGGCGTTGGGGGAATCCTGAAACTGGCGCCCGGGACCGAAGGACCGATCACGCCGGGTGGCGTTCAGGTCCCTGCCGAGTTCGAGCCAGCCCGCATTCAGTTCCGGGTGGCGATCGAGTCGCATTGCCGCATTCACTTCGACGATGATTTGGTTGTACTTGTAAAGAGCCATGAAGTCACGCACGAAACGCTGGAAGTAGGCGATGTTCTCATGGCCGGGCAAATAGAGCTTGATGCCGCGAAACGGCTTGGCGGGCCAATCCCGCACACGGATTCCCTGGATGTGCTGGCGCGTTCCTTCGCCCTGAAGCAACTGGCGCAGTGACTGTAATCCGTAAAAGGCGCCGGCGTCATCGGCGCCGGCGATGACCACCGAATTCGTGTTCACTTCCAGGAGGTATCCTTCCGGCTCACGCACGGCGGCCTGCGCACCGCGACGCTCCAGGTATTCCCAAACGAGAGGATTCTTGACGGATCCCATCAGAATGAATCGCCCGCCCGCCGGCAAGGCCGAGGCACGGTGCATCTCGAGAGCGAGGCCGCGCTTGTCGCTCAGCTCCGCTACCAGAAATCGCGCCAACAGCAGATCCTCCTGCGAGGCTTCCTTGGGCACCAGCACCGGCACGGAAGGCTCGAGCGCAAGGCTCTCGTTGCGCGCCTCAACCTCGCGTGGCTCCGGGAAGATCAACGGCCCAGCCAGCGCTTGGCGACTCCCCCAGAAACCGGGGCAAAGCAGCAGGAATGCCAAAATCCTGCCCAGAATTCCAAAATCCAATCTGTTCATATCTCTCTCCCCACGGGCCTGGCGGACGGCGAGTGTGACCAATGCTATTGAAGTGGAATAGTCACGCCGAGGGCCAACCCAGGACTGGTGTCGTTTGCGAGACACGGGCGCTCCCAGGTGCAGTCATTCCCGCGAAAGCGGGAATCTACTCCGCCAGCCATTGGAAATGCGCCGCCGACGGACTGGATTCCCGCTTTCGCGGGAATGACCAGTGTT